>JGI20215J15232_1000083_pt1 | contig 27951 bp, 23 predicted proteins | sample WetSurMetagenome_2_FD_15232 | JGI IMG/M metagenome (IMG submission 15232) | reverse complement strand
TCCTTAACCTCCTTATTTACTGCAGCTTCTTTGGCTGGCCGGACATCAGTTTTTTCCTTCTGGGGTTTCTTATCTTTAGCTTCTGTTTCCCTGGTTATTTTAGCCTGTTTAACGGCAGGCTTCGCAGCTTTCCTTTTGCGGCGCCTGACCCCGAATGTACCAAGAATGATCTTACCTCTTCTTGATTTTTTATCACCTTTTCCCATAATAATATTTGGTTATTACGATTAAGAATCGACATGGATCAGGCAAAGTTATAAATATTCTTCATTTTTGTTTGATATTTTTAACGTACATTAAACACCTGAAGAAATCCTTATAAAGCATAAAACCGGAAATTGTGAGAAGAAAGGAGAGGCAGACTACCGATATAACAGAGATTGAATCGATCATTCTGAAGGCTGATGTTTGCAGGATCGCACTTGCCGACGGCGGTGTTCCATACATAGTGACCATGAATTTCGGATATTCCGCCAGCCCTCGCAAAAGTCTCTACTTTCACTGTGCGACCGGGGGGAGAAAGCTTGAAATGATAAGGAAGAACAATCGGGCGTGCTTTGAAGTAGACACGGATCATAAAGTTGTTGAAGGAGTCAGGGCTTGCGATTTCAGCATGAATTACAGGTCAGTTGTGGGATGGGGCAGCATAGCGGTCATTAATGAGTCCGATGAAAAGATCGCGGGCCTCGGGATCATTATGCACCACTATACCGGAAAGACGGGATTCAATTTTGACCCCGGCAACCTTGCAAGATTGGTTGTCCTGAGGCTGGACATTGAAGAGATGACCGGGAAGAAACACATATCTGGAACTTAAAAGAAACGAAATTAAACATTTTTGTGGAAGGAATGTTACAAGTAATATTAATGTTATCTATTATCAAAATAAGTATTCCTGCGTAGTTAAAATCACTTAAAATCATAAAAAATCATTAAAATACAACATATTATGCTCATTTATTTTCACATTTGAAAAATTAGTCTGACCTTTGACATTAAATAATCACCTTAACTATTGAATTATGAATATTTATGTAGGAAGTCTTCATTTTAAAATGAATGAAGCAGAATTAAAAGAAATTTTTGAAGAGTATGGCGATGTGACATCAGCCAAAATCATTATCGACAAGTACTCCGGGAAAAGCAAAGGATTTGGTTTCGTCGAGATGCCTAACGAAGCTGAAGCAAAAAAAGCAATTGAAGAACTCAATGGTGCTGAAGTACAGGGCAGGAAAATTATTGTTAATGAATCAATTGAAAGAACTGACAGAAGGACTGGTTACAGGGGCGGCGATAATGACCGCAGAGGTGGCGGAAGCGGCAGACGTGATAATTACAGGTAGGAAACATAAATCAATTGACTATGAAAGGTACTGTTAAATGGTATGACAGGGTTAAAGGCTATGGATTCCTTCAGACTGAAGACCAGAAAGATATTTTCATCCATCGCTCGGGTCTTGAAGCTCCTCAGACCGTACTTGAGACCGGACAGGCAGTAGAATTCGAGATTGAAATGAGGGAAAAGGGTCCCGTTGCTATCAAGGTTAAAAAAGTAGACTAGTTATTAACTGTATCAAAAGCATTGAGGCCGGGAACACTCCCGGCCTCATTTTATTTATGTAACCTTTCTGTCAAACAAGCTTCCAGGGGCTTCGGTATTCGTACTGGAGCCTTTTTGTTGCTTCCCCGTCGGTGTCGTCAACAAAGGTTTCTGCGGCCGGGTCCCACTTGATGGTTCTCTTAAGGTCGCATGCAATGTTCCCGAGGTTGCAGACAGTGCAGCTGCTGTGGCCGATCTCGACCGGGGCGACAGGATCCTGCCGCGACCTTACGCACTCAATGAAGTTTACCTGGTGCGGGATCTTCGTTTCATACGGTCCGTCATCCCTGCTTTCTGAATCAGGAGGGTTGAATGAGGGATCAGATGCCTTAAAGTAGCCGCGAGCAACTTCTATCCATCCCTTATCGCCCCAGAACTTGACTCCCTTGGTAAGCTGGGAATCGAATGGTTCGGAAGTCATCACTACGCCGTTTGCATATTTCCATGAGATGAATTCGGTGCCGTCGCCGATCGGTGAGATCTCGACAGGGCCATTTTTGTCCATGCCGAGTCCCCACTGGGCAATATCGAACATGTGGGCGCCCCAATCGGTGGTAAATCCTCCGCCGGTCTCCTTGTACCAGCGCCATGCACCCCAGAACTCCTCATTCTTTTCGGGATCGAGGGATATCGGAGGATCAAGCTGGTTATTGAACGGAACCTTCACGGTAAGAGGGCCGAGCCACAGATCCCAGTTAAGGTCTGCAGGAACCTGTTCTTCAGGCAGGTTATAAGGTGTAGGAGGCGCTCCCACATATGCATTTACCTTCGTAACAGTCCCGAGGGCGCCGGACTGAACAAGCTTGACCGCATGCTGGAACCCGGGGTCGGAACGCTGCTGGCTCCCGACTGCAAGTACCCTGTTGGTCTCCCTGACGACTTTCCTTAGCTCCTGTCCTTCCCTGATGGTAAAGGTCATCGGTTTTTCGAGATAAACATCCTTCCCGGCCTTGCATGCAGCAATGGCAATCATGGCATGATTGTGGTCAGGAACTGCAATCACCACTGCATCTATATCGGGTCTTGCCAGGAGATCCTGGTACTTCTCGTATGTGTCAATCTTTGCATCGATGCCGGATTTCTTGTAGAACTCCGTCACTCTTTTCTCAAAGCGTTTGCGCTTGATGCCGTAAACGTCGCAGCCTGCCATAACCTTAACGCCCGGAACCTGCAGAAAACCGCTTAAAAGGAACATCGACTGCTGTCCCATTCCGATAAATCCGAGCCGGACTTCAGGACCGGTAGTTGCAGCAACGGCTTTTGTTTTGCCCTTGCATGAGCTTGCCACAGAAGGTAAAATCACCATCCCGGCCATGCCGAGGGCGGCCGAGCCAAGGAACCTGCGCCTTGACAATAGTTTTTTCTGATCGTTCATAAACTGATTTCTGATTTTAGGGTTTGAAAAATAGTTGAATTCAAATTGTGCTTTCCGAATGTATAAGGTTATAAAAGTATGCTTTTTTGGTTAAAAAACAACCTCCGCGGAAATTTCAGAAGCGCCCGAATATTGAATGGCGTACCGTGTTGCAGTAGATCGATGAATAAAGGAACAGGCCGTTAACATTTGTCTCAATCTTCCTTTCGAGGTGAAGTACCGGATCGCCCTTTTTCAGCTTCAGGAACTTGCCGATCCGTGCCGATGAATTGATTGCCCTGATCCTCTGTTCACCCCCCCTGATCTCGATGTTGTAATTCTCCCTTAGGATCTGGAAAAGAGACCTGTCCTCAAACTGGCGCGAAGTGATCCTGGGCAGGTTGATATTCGGAAGAAAGCTGATGTCATAGAAGATCGGCACTTCATCGAGCAGGCGGAGCCTCTCCATATAAATACAGCCCGACTCCTTTTCAAGTTCTGACAGCAGGAATATGAAATCGCCGGGCCAGGGCACAAGATGGGGCTTTACGATGATCTTTGTCTTCAGGTTCCGGTTGCCTATGGCGGAAGTTGTACCGGAGACCGAAAGTATCCCAATGTCGATGGGAAGCCTCTGCACTATGCTGCCCTTTCCCTGGTGTTTGATTATGTATCCTTCTCCTGCCAGCTTCCCGAGGGCCTGGCGGATTGTGGGCCGTGTCAATCCGAACACCTGGCAGAGCTCATTCTCCGATGGGAGCAGATCACCTTCACTGTAAATACCCTCCGTGATGTGCTTCCTAAGCACTTCATAGAGCTTCCTGTAATGCGGGATCTTCCCGGTCCTTACCATGCGGAATAGAATTTTCTGTAATATTAAACAATTTTACTTGTAAATACAAGTTATTTTTTTACTTTTGTAAGCTATTAATTGTTAATTGTTTCACAATCAGTTATTTTTTGATTTACTGACTTATATTTACAAGTTAAATGGCAGCAAACAGCCTGACTGACACAAATAAACCTTCCTGACATGGCGATACCAGTTATAATGCCGAAACAAGGCCAATCAGTTGAGACCTGCATAATTACCCGGTGGTTCAAGAGCAAGGGAGAACCGGTTTCTGCCGGAGATATCCTTTTTTCATATGAGACCGATAAAGCGGCTTTTGACCTTGAATCACCCGCCGACGGAATCCTGCTTGAAATATTTTTTGCAGAGGGAGCGGAAGTGCCCGTATTGCAGAATGTTGCGATCCTGGGATCGGCAGGTGAATCATTTGTAGCCCCGGCCACAGGAATGATCCACAATACAGGGGTTACGGAACCAGCTTCACCCTCTGCCGTAACGGACCCCGGAGCAAGCGTTGCTCCCGCCGGACCGGCCGGAAATGAACAGGGCAGGATCCGCATCTCACCGAGGGCCAGGCGCCTGGCTCAAAGTAAAAGCCTCGACATAAATCAAATAAGCGGTTCAGGACCATATGGCAGGATAATAACAAGGGATATCGACGACCTGCTCACCCGGCAGGGCCCGATCGCAATTGAGAAACAGGCTGCAGATGTTTTCACGGACATGCCTCTTACGAATGTAAGGAAGCTGATCGCCAGGGCAATGCATTCATCGCTCCAGAATTCCGCCCAGCTGACCCATCACATGAGCGCTGATGTCAGGAAGCTCCTGGAAGCAAGGAAGAAGATCAAGGAGGAACTGGTAAAAGATCCGAAGGCTGCGGATATCACGCTGAATGACATGATCTGCTGGTGTATTATAAAGGCGCTGAAGAAGTTCCCTGGAGCCAACAGCCATTTCCTCGACGACAGGATTAGGACCTTTTCAGGGATACATCTCGGGATAGCCGTCGACACTGAGAGGGGTCTGATGGTGCCATCCATAAAAGACGCTGACCGGATGGACCTCCGTAACCTCTCCGGGGCGCTCAGGGCTGCCGCAACAGCCTGCCGGCAGGGGAAGATAGATCCGGAGCTTATCAAAAGCACCTCTGCTTCATTTACCGTATCAAATCTCGGAAATTACGGCGTCGAGATCTTTACACCGGTGATAAACCTTCCACAGGTTGCCATACTCGGCGTCTGTACTATAATGAACAGACCCGCGGATCTGGGAAACAGCACATTTGGTTTCATTCCCGTAATGGGCCTCTCGCTTACCTATGATCACAGGGCCATAGATGGTGGACCTGCAACACTTTTCCTCAGGGAAATTAAAGAGCAGATTGAGCAATTCACTAACAGTTAGCACCCATCCCCCTGAAGGGGGTAGAATCAGGATCCCCCTGAGGGAGCGGGGGGTCAGATATATTTTAAAAAACATCTTCAACAATGCCAAAAAATCAGAACATCGATCCAAAAGTGGTACGACAGGCCCGGTTTCTCGAGTTTGGGAAGATCCCGGTCAACCAGTACAGCAGGACAATTGACCAGGAAAGGGCAAATTTTACAAATGAGGATTTTATCCGGATCTACCGCGATATGGTCATAATCAGGGAATTTGAAACCATGCTCAACCTGATCAAGACCAAGAATGAGTATAACGGGATTCCCTACAACCACCCCGGCCCGGCCCATTTGTCGGTGGGTCAGGAGGCTGCAGCCGTCGGTATGGCCTACACGCTGGGCGCTGACGATTATATTTTCGGCTCTCACAGGAGCCATGGAGAGATCCTTGCCAAGGGTCTCTCGGCAATCAACAAACTCACTGAAGATGAACTTTACACAATAATGAGCGGGTATTTCGGAGGTTCAGCGCTAAAAGTGGTTGAAAAGGGATTTGCAGGCCCGGTCCGCGAGCTTGCCGTCAGCTTCCTCCTCTATGGCGCCCTTGCCGAGATATTCGCCAGGGAGAATGGCTTCAACAAGGGACTTGGCGGTTCCATGCACGCTTTCTTCACTCCGTTCGGAATATATCCGAACAATGCCATCGTCGGCGGATCAGGCGACATCTCTGTGGGTGCCGCCCTTTACAAGAAGATCAACCGCAAGCCGGGCATAATAGTGTGCAACATCGGGGATGCATCGATGGGTTGCGGTCCAGTGTGGGAAGGGATCTCATTCGCAACTATGGACCAGTACAACACTCTGTGGGAAGGGGATTACCGAGGCGGATTGCCGCTCATCTTCAATTTCATGAATAACCAGTATGGCATGGGCGGGCAGACTGCCGGTGAGACGATGGGTTACGGGATCCTGGCAAGGATCGGCGCCGGGGTGAATCCCGAAATGATGCATGCTGAACGGGTCGATGGATATAATCCGCTGGCTGTAATCGATGCCTTCCGCCGCAAAAGGGAAATACTGGATCATAAAAAGGGGCCGGTGCTTCTCGATACCCTTACTTACCGCATCAGCGGCCACTCCCCTTCTGATGCTTCATCCTACAGGTCAAAGGAGGAGATCGAAGCCTGGATGAATGAAGATTCGATAACCGAATACGGCAAGACCATGACTGCTGCGGGCATAGCCGGCAGCGATCAGCTCGAGGAAATAAAGCTTGAGACCTCCGAGCTTCTCAGTCATATCCTTAAACTAAGCATTGACGACAAAATTTCTCCGCGCCTTGACCTTGATTCCGACCCGGACAGCATCGGGAAGATGATGTTCTCGAATGCAGCTGCTGACAGGATGGAAGACCGGGTACCTGAAGTCCTTATCCCGATGGAGGAAAATCCCAGGGTAAAATCGTTAAAGACAAAGGAAAGGTTTTTCATTGACAAGGCAGGAAATCCGGTCTCCAAGGTAAAGCTTTACCAGCTGCGCGATGGGCTGTTCGAAGCAATAATCGACAGGTTCTATAAGGACCCGACACTGGCTGCCTGGGGAGAGGAGAACCGCGACTGGGGAGGGGCATTTGCTGTTTACCGCGGGCTGACCGAGGCGCTCCCTTACCACAGGCTCTTCAATTCGCCGATCTCTGAGGGCGCCATAGTAGGCACGGCCATAGGATATGGGATGTGCGGTGGGCGGGTCATTGCAGAGATAATGTACTGCGATTTCCTGGGCCGCTCAGGCGACGAGGTCCTGAACCAGCTCCCGAAATGGCAGGCAATGAGCGGAAATATCATAAAAATGCCGGTTGTTGTGAGGGTTTCGGTGGGATCCAAATACGGCGCCCAGCATTCACAGGACTGGTCCTCGATCGTTGCCCACATACCGGGGCTGAAAGTTGTTTTCCCGGCCACTCCATTTGATGCCAAAGGGTTAATGAACAGCGCTTTGCAGGGCACAGACCCAGTCATCTTCTTCGAGAGCCAGAGGATCTATGATATCGGGGAGATGTTCCATGAGGGCGGCGTTCCTGAGGGTTATTATGAGGTCCCTATCGGCGAGCCGGATATCAAGAGGCCGGGAAAGGACCTGACGATCCTTTCCATTGGGGCTACCCTGTACCCTGTGATTAAGGCTGCAGGGATCCTGGAACAGAAATACGGGGTGAGTGCAGAGGTGATCGATGCAAGGTCGCTCGTGCCTTTCAACTACGAACCGGTCCTGGAATCAGTCAGGAAGACCGGGAAACTGGTCCTTGCAAGTGATGCTTCATCGCGCGGATCATTCCTCAAGGAGATGGCGCAGACCATTACAGAGCTTGCCTTTGACTGGCTCGATGCTCCTCCTGTGGTAGTCGGTTCGCGTAACTGGATCATCCCTGCCCACGAGATGGAAAACTACTTTTTCCCGCAGCCATTCTGGATAATTGACGCCATTCACGAAAAGATAATTCCCCTTGCAGGTCATCAGCCCGGGAGTGATTTCTCCCACGGGAAATCTATCCTGCTGAACAAAGGCGGTGTATGACCCTGTTTTTGATTTCTTTGATATCTTTGCATCACAATCAACACCAAATGGAAGATATAATTAAAAGTATCAAGGAAAAAGCCGGATTCATCATCGACATGGATGGGGTAATCTACCATGGCAACAGGTTGCTCCCCGGTGTTAAGGCATTTTTGAAATGGCTTGAAGAATCGGGGAAAAAATACCTCTTTCTCACAAACTCCAGTGAAAGGACTCCGAGGGAGCTCCAGGAAAAGCTCGAGAGGCTTGGTATAACTGTCGGGGAAGATCATTTTTACACGAGCGCCCTGGGCACAGCCGTATTCCTGGCGAGTCAGAAACCTAACGGGAGTGCCTACATAATCGGAGATGCAGGCCTTATCCATGCCCTTTACAGCGTGGGTTACACAATCAATAATGTTAACCCCGATTATGTGGTTGTCGGCGATACTCACAACTATAACTTTGAAAGTATCCAGACAGCTGTGAATCTTGTGCTTAAAGGTGCAAGGCTCATCGGCGCAAATCCGGATATCAGCGGGCCGATCGAAAACGGGATAACCCCTTCAACCAAAGCCCTGATCGCCCCTATTGAAATTGCAACGGGGAAAAAGGCTTATTTTGTAGGGAAGCCGAATCCGCTCATGATGAGGATCGCGCTCAAAAAGCTGGGTGTTAAGAGAGAAGAGGCAATAGTGATCGGCGACCGGATGGATACGGACGTAAGGTGCGGCCTCGAGTCGGAGCTTGATACTCTGTTGGTCCTCAGCGGCATAACCGACAGGGATGCTATCGACCATTTCCCGTACAGGCCCCGCTATATACTGAATGGTATTGTAGATCTTGTTCAATAGAATCATGAAAGCACCCGGTCAGTACAGGGAAGAAAGAAAGCAGGTTGCAAAGTTCATGCGCCGGCTTTACAGGCATGGACTCACCACCACATCCGGAGGTAACATCAGCATTCTTCACCCGGATGAACTGGTAATAATCACCCCCTCTGCGACTGACAAGGGTAATATGAAATGGCGCGATGTCGGGATCATGACTGTTCTTGGAGAGAACCTCACTCCCGATCTGAAACCGTCGATAGAACACGAAATGCACCTTTCGATCTACAGGGCTCGGAAGGATGTATCAGCTATTGTTCACGCCCATCCGGTTTTTGCTTCTGCCTTCACTGCCATGAAGCACAGTATCAATACCTGCCTGACAGCAGAAGCAAGGGCGATCTGCGGAGAACCGGCAGTTGTCAGGTACGCCCTGATGGGAACAAAGGAGCTGGCCGGCCTTGCAGCTGAGAGTATAGCTTCGGCAGATATCCTCCTGCTTGAAAACCATGGTATTCTTGCGGTCGGATCATCGCTGCTCCAGGCATTCGACAGGCTGGAGGTGCTTGAAAATGCCGCAAAAATGACCCTTATTGTGGAGATGGCCGGAAAGAAAAAAGCCCTGACCGGGCCGAGGGTGAACGAACTTGACAGGATTTTCAGATGATCAGGGGTGTTCTCTTCGATATGGACGGGGTACTGGTCGACTCGGAAGCATTTATCTGCGAAGCGGCGATCAGGATGTTTGCCGAACTCGGGAAGAGTGTCAGCAGCGACGATTTCAAGCCGTTTGTCGGCACCGGGGAGAACAGGTACCTGGGAGGTGTTGCAGAAAAACACGGTATCAGCATTGAGATCACAAAGGCAAAAGCAAGGACTTACGAGATCTACAGGCAGATCATAAAAGGCAGGCTCAATCCGCTTCCGGGAGCTTTGGAATTCGTTGATAAATGCAGGAAGAAAGGACTCAGGCTCGCGATCGCCACCAGCGCCGATTATGTGAAGATGGAAGCAAACCTGGCGGAAATCAGTCTTCCGGCTGATTCGTTCGATGCGACCGTCAATGGGCTGGAAGTCGAAAATAAAAAACCTTCACCGGATATTTACATCAAGGCTGCCTCTAAACTCGGTCTGAAACCGCAGGAGTGCCTCGTGGTCGAAGATGCCGTAAGCGGGGTGAAAGCTGGCGTGGCAGCAGGATGCAGGTGCCTTGCCGTAACTACTTCTTTCGGAAGGAGCAGCCTGTCGGAAGCAGACTGGATCTGCAATTCCCTCGGTGATGCCCCGGATGAAGCGCTTCAATGGTAAAAACTAAACAACTATATTTCAGGTGGATAAATATTTTCTTACCAACTTTCCTTCACCCGACGAATTAGTCAGGGAGTTCCCGGGGAACAATTTCCCCGATTTCAGGGAAGTGAACGGGCACATCCATACACCCTATTCATTCAGTGCATTCCCTGACATGGATTCCATATTCTCAAGGGCAGCTGATGAGGAAATAGCCGTACTCGGCATCAATGATTTCTTCGTAGCCGACGGATATGATTCCTTTTGCCAGGGATCTGTGGTTAACAGGATCTTCCCGCTGTTCAACATCGAGTTTATAGGGCTCATGAAGGAGGAACAGAAGAAAGGGATCAGGGTCAATGATCCCAATAATCCGGGCAGGATCTATTTCTGCGGAAAGGGGCTTGATTATCCTTTCAATCCGGGGTTCTTCAACAGGCTGAGGCTTAACTCTGTAAAAAGGGAGAGCCAGAACCAGATAAGGGAGATGATAGCAAAGCTGAACCAGGTTGTCTCCAGGATCGACAGTAACCTCCTGCTTTCATATGATAAGATAAAGAGGAAGTATGCCATGGAGCTTGTGAGGGAGAGGCACCTGGCCAAGGCCCTCCGGGATTCGGTTTCGGTAAACTACCCCGATAAGATCGACCAGGTTCGCGTGTTTGACCTGCTGTTTGACGGAAAAGGCTGTAAATCCTCGCCTGAAGATCATGCAAAGCTCGAGAATGAGATACGGGCAAACCTCCTGAAAAGCGGCGGAAGGGCATTTGTACCGGAAGATGAAAGCACCTTCCTTGAACTTGACAAAATAATCGGCATAATCCTTAAAGCCGGCGGCATTCCATGCTATCCGGTGCTGCTTGATGATGCCGGTGGAAATTTCACTGAGTTTGAATCGGACCGGCAAAAGCTTCTGGAGTCTCTTGTCAGGCTCAAGACAGGCTGTATAGAACTCATTCCGGGGCGTAATGACCACCGTGTACTCAAAGAGTTTGTGGAATTCTTTTACAGTAAAGGGTTTCTCGTGTTGTTCGGCACTGAGCATAATACGCCTGAGATGATACCCCTGAAGGTGTCGCCGAGAGGTGCAGGACCCCTCGATGATGACCTGAAAAGAATATCGTGGGAAAGCGTTTGCGTCGTTGCCGCCCACCAGTACCTGAGAGCCCAGGGCAGGCAGGGGTACGTTCTTTCGAACGGGATGCCCAGCGCGGGTCAGAAAAAAGACCTGGCAAAGCTAGGCCAGACGGTTATCGAGTACTTCGTTAAAAATCACAAATAGATGAGGCCTGAAATATCAGAACTGATAGAGATTTCGAATTACTACGGAACCGATAAGGAGTATGTGATCGCCGGCGGGGGGAACACGTCATTCAAGGATGATTCGACCATCTGGATCAAGGCCAGCGGGTACCCGTTGTCAACCCTTTGTGAAGATGACCTTGTCGCCCTCGACAGGCAGAAGCTGAGGCTGATTTCCGGGAAGACTTACCCGGATGATCCTACTGAGCGCGAGGAACTTGTAAAGGGTGACCTTTATGCCGGCATGACGGACCGCGGGAAGGGCCGGAGGCCATCAGTCGAAACATCTCTTCATGAAATTATCGGCTTCAGGTTCGTGGTGCACCTGCACCCGGCAAAAATAAACGGAGTGCTCTGCAGCCGGAACGCGCGGAATACTGTGGCAAAGCTATTCGGGGATAAGGTCCTTTTTGTCCCTTATACCGATCCGGGTTATACACTCTTTAAAAAGCTGGAATCGGATATTGCTTCCTACCGCAACAAATTCAATGAGGATCCGCATATCATCATGCTTGAAAATCACGGGGTGTTTGTCTCTGCCGATACTACCGGAGAAATACGAAAGATCTATGAGGATATTCTCGCCGTGATCGTTCCAATCATAAATCCCCTTCCTGAAATTGAGGATCTTCCCTTCAATCCGGTTCTGACAAGGGTGCTTCCCTCGGTAAGGATGCAGCTTTCGACGGGCACGGTCAAGACGATTAGGTTCAGGCACAACACTCTTATCTCCAGGTATTACGGGTCGCAGCAGGAATACCATAAGATATCCCTGCCACTCACTCCCGACAACATAGTATATTGCAAGTCAAGGTACCTTTACGTGGAACAATCCTCCACGGCCGAGAGGATCATTGAATCGGTCAGGCAGCAGCTGCCCCGCTTCTTCGAAGAGTACGGCTTCTATCCTAAAATGATCATCATCAAAAATGCGGGAATTCTGGCCGTTGAGGATTCGGTTTCCCAGGCTGAAACACTTCTTGATGTTTACGAGGATATGATCAAGGTGAGCCATTATTCAGCCTTAGCCGGCGGACCGAAATTCCTTTCTCCCGACCAGGTGGCATTTATCGATAAGTGGGAAGTCGAGAATTACAGGCGCAAGGTTGCAGGAGGCAATGCAGCGGCCAGTAAGCTTTCAAACAAGACAGCAATAGTGACCGGAGGCGCCCAGGGTTTCGGGGCGGGCATTTCCGGGGCCCTTTTCATGGCCGGGCTGAATGTGGTTGTTGCAGATCTGAATGAAGAGGCCGGCCAAAAATTCACAAAGACCCTTGTCAGCACAAGGGCGGGCAATAAAGCCATGTTTGCCAGGGTCGACGTCTCAGATCCGGCATCTGTCAGGGACCTTGTCATGGCCGCGGTAAGGGAGTTCGGAGGGCTTGACCTTATGATCAGCAACGCCGGGGTGCTTAAGGCAGGAGGCCTGGATGAAATGGACCCTGAGTCATTCAGCCGCACGACCGGGATCAACTATAACGGCTATTTCTACTGTGCAAAGTATGCCTCTGAGATCATGAAGATCCAGAACAGTGAGAAACCGGAATACTTCACCGATATCATCCAGATCAATTCCAAGTCGGGGCTGAGGGGCAGCAACAGGAATTTTGCATATTCGGGCGGCAAATTCGGGGGAATAGGGCTCACACAGTCATTTGCACTTGAGCTTGCCCCATTCAGGATTAAAGTCAATGCGATCTGCCCGGGAAATTATTACGAAGGCCCTCTCTGGTCCGATCCCCAGACCGGATTGTTCGTCCAGTACCTTAAGACCGGGAAGGTCCAGGGTGCCAAGACGATAGATGATGTCAGGAAATTCTATGAGCAGCAGGTGCCGCTTAACCGCGGGTGCCGGCTTGAGGATGTCGTAAAGGCCATGCTTTACATTATTGACCAGGAATATGAAACAGGCCAGGCTGTCCCCGTTACCGGCGGGCAGGTGATGTTGGGCTGAATAAAAGAGGTCTTGCAAGTCTGGAAGGTCTTGCAGGTTTTGAAAGTCTTGCAGGTTTTGAAAGTCAACGACATACCAGACTGGCACGGCAGGGGACTGGCATGACACAGGACTGGCATGACACGGGACCGGCAAGACCTGCCCGACCGGCAAAACGAACAAAAATTAATCTACTATGAAAACTAAAGCCGTCAGGATTTACGGTAAAAAGGACCTGCGGCTCGAGGAATTCGAGCTGCCGCCGGTAAAGGATGATGAGATACTCGCCAGAGTTGTCTCCGACAGCATTTGCATGTCGTCGTACAAAGCTGCCATGCAGGGTTCTGATCACAAGCGGGTCCCGGATGATGTCCATGTAAATCCCACCATAATCGGTCATGAATTCGCAGGTGTCCTGGAGGAGGTCGGCGATAAATGGAAAAGCAGGTTCCGGCCCGGTCAGAAATTCGCCATTCAGCCTGCAATGAACAGCACGGGCTCCCTGAACGCCCCGGGCTATTCTTTCAGGTTCATCGGGGGAGATGCCACGCATGTTGTCATTCCCTCTATAGTCATGGAGGCAGATTGCCTTCTTCCCTACAACGGTGAGGCATTTTTCCCTGCTTCGCTTTCAGAGCCGATGTCGTGTATCATTGGCGCATTCCATGCAAGCTATCATGTTCCTCCGGGGACTTACAGGCATGAAATGGGTATAAGGAGCGGAGGCAGTGTTGCAATCCTTGCAGGGGTAGGACCGATGGGGCTCGGGGCCATTGATTACGCTCTTCACCAGGAGAGGAAACCATCGCTTGTGGTGGTAACCGACGTCGATGAAAGCAGGCTTTCACGTGCCGCATGTCTTTTTCCACCCGAGGCGGCAGCGAAGCAGGACATAAGACTTGTCTACCTCAATACCGGCTCTGTCGGCGATCCCGTTGCAGCTCTCAGGGGAATTACAAGCGGAAAGGGATATGATGATGTATTTATTTTTGCGCCTGTTGCCCCGGTGGTTGAACAGGGAGATGCAATCCTCGGGTTCGACGGCTGCCTTAATTTCTTCGCCGGGCCTACCGATCCGGGATTCAGATCACAGATCAACTTCTACAATGTCCATTACTCGTTTACGCATGTCATGGGCACCTCAGGCGGAAATACCGACGATATGAGGGAGTCGCTTCAGCTTATGGAGGAAGGGAAGATCAACCCGGCCGTGATGATCACGCATGTCGGAGGCCTTGACGCCGTGGTCGAAACGACCCTCAACCTGCCGAAGATACCCGGAGGGAAGAAGCTTATCTATACAAATATTTCGATGCCCCTTGTCTCGTTGTACGGCCTACAGGAAAAGGGGAAAACTGACCCGTTCTATGCAGGGCTTCATGAGATTGTTGTCGCCAACGACTATATCTGGAACGCTGAGGCCGAGAAATACCTTCTCAGTTACGCCCCCTCAATATGATCTCTGGGTCTCCTCCGTGTTCTCCGTGAAAGTTCTTCGTTCACCTGATCTCCGCCGCGAACTCCTCGGAGATATAGTTCTCATAGCTCAGGCACACGTTGGTTGCAAAGCTGACGCCGGAGGATATGACTTTTGACCATTCCTCCCCGCCCATCGATGCGAGCTGGCCTTTCCTGATCCCGTTCCTGTAAAGTGCAGCCATCATTCCAGCATTGAAATTATCCCCGGCCCCAATTGTGCTGATGGGAGTTATCCTTTCAACGGGGAACCGTCCCGAAAAGCTTTTTGTCCTTACATAAACTCCTTCAGCGTTTGCAGTGTAAACGAGGCAATCGCAGAAACCCCTTGCGGAACTCCAGGCCTCATCAGGCGAACCAGCCCCGAAAATATATCTGAAATCCTCGTCCGACCCCCTTATGATTGAAGCCGACCTCATATTCTCCGACATCATGGGAAGAAGCTTGTCAAGATCTTTTGAGTGCCCAGGCCTGAAGTTAGGATCGTATATCAGGATCGCATCCTTCTCCTCCACCCTCTTTACCAGCTCTTTGAATTTTTCCCTTATCTCCCCGGTTATGGCATAGATGGAACCGCAGAGGACAATATCATCATCCTGTATTTCCGGTAGCTGAATATCCAGCCGTTTTTCAGGATAGCTCTCGAAGAAGGTGTAGCTTGCATCGTTCCTTTCATTAAGAAAGGCAAGGGCAAGCTTCGTCTTCCCGTCTTCAAAATGATGGACGAATTCTGTGGAAATGCCGTTTTTGGAAAGGAAATCATCGATCATCTCTCCAACGCTGTCTTTTCCGTATTCACTGATAAAAAATACAGGCAGTCCGATACGTCCCAGCGACACTGCCGAGTTCAGCATTGCCCCACCCGGTTTTGCAGCCTGGGGTTGGCCGTTCTTAAATATTATGTCGAAAACTGTTTCTCCGATGGCGTAGATTTTCCTCATTTTACCGTAGATTTACTTACTGACAATAATGGAACTGAATATTGCAAAAAGGTTATTGGCTTAATAATGGAAAGCTTATCATTATATTTACATTACTAAAATAATCAATTTCTTTATATGAAAGCAATGATGCTGACGGGGATCCGCCAGATGGAGATGAGAGAGGTCCCTGAACCGTTGATCTCCGGTCCTTCTGATGTGAAGATAAAGATGATCACAACCGGCATTTGCGGCTCCGATATTCATTATTACACACGGGGAAAGATAGGATCGCAGGTTGTGGAATACCCATTTACGGTCGGACATGAAGGCGCCGGAGTCGTGGTTGGGACCGGTGAGCTGGTCAGCAGAGTCAAAAAAGGCGACATCGTCGCCGTCGAGCCTGCCATTTCGTGCCATAAGTGCGACCAGTGTCTTTCGGGGCGTCAGCACACCTGCCGGAGCCTTAAGTACCTGGGATGTCCCGGCCAGGCTGAAGGATGCCTGAGTGAATATATCGTAATGCCCGAGGAGTGCTGCTTTCCCCTTGCACCCGGCCTGACCGCCGATCACGGGGCAATCTCCGAACCACTTTCAATAGGCCTCTATTCCGTCAGGAGGTCGGTTGGAATGAAGAACAAGGCTGTCGGGATACTTGGATTCGGCCCCATAGGGATGAGCGTGATGCTGTCGGCCAGGGCGCTGGGAGCTGAAACGATCTTCATCACCGATAAGATCGGGGAACGCCTGGCGGTCGCCTCAGCCGAAAATGCTTCCGGCTGCTTTAACCCCCTCAAAACTGACATCGTGCCGGAGATCCTTGAACGGGTGCCGCTGGGGCTCGATGTAGTGTTTGAATGCTGCGGCCAGCAGGATGCCCTCGACCAGGCAATTGACCTGTTGAAGCCGGGCGGAAAGCTGATGATCGTCGGCATCCCGGAATTTGACCGGTGGACCCTTGATGTCGACAAGACCCGCAGGAGAGAGATCTCGGTGCAGTTCGTCAGGAGGCAGGTGGATTGTGTTCAGCCATCCCTCGACCTTATGGAATCAGGGGCAATCAATATCGGAAAAATGATAACCCACAGGTTCCCGTTCGAAAGGACCCGTGAAGGGTTTGATCTTGTCGATTCATATTGCGACGGGGTAATGAAAGCAATGATCGATTTTTAATGTACAGACTATTCTTAAAACTCTGTGCCCTCTGTGCCTCTTCCTGATCCCTGTGAAATAAAAACATTTTACCATGAAAAAAATACCAGTCCTTTCGCTTCTCCTGATTCTTTCCTGTTTCGCTGTTCATCCCCAGAATGTTGGTTCATCATCCGACTATATCAAAGCCCTCACCCCTGAATGGAAAGGTGAACGCTTCGCTGACGGAAGGCCGAAGGTCCCTGACGCCCTCCTCGAGCGATTAAAGAAGATCTCCCTTGAGGAAGCTTGGGGCGTTCTCAGGAACAAAGGTTTCCAGAACCAGTTTGAGGGTGACTGGGAAATTATTAATCCTGACGAGCCCATGACCGGGAGGGTGGTCACCGCGCAGTATATGCCCCTCAGGCCAGACCTTGAGAAATATGTGAAGGAAAAAGGGAAAGAGGAAGGACGCGCCCAGTCCGGAGGTACAAATTCGTGGCCCATCGATATCCTTACTGAGGGCGATGTATATGTTGCCGACAGCTACGGGAAGATTGCCGATGGAACGCTTATCGGCGATAATCTCGGCAATTCCATTTATGCAAAATCAAAGCGCGGAGTCATATTTTTCGGATCCGTCAGGGATGAAGAAGGGCTGAGCGAGATCAAAGGCTTCAACGGCTGGATCAAGGGATCGGACCCCTCATTTATCAGCCAGATGATGCTGACCTCTATAAACGCACCGATAAGGATGGGACGTGCGACTGTACTTCCGGGTGATATCGTCCTGGCAAAAAAATACGGGGTAATATTCATCCCGTCATACCTTGTAGAGGAGCTTGTCCTTACTTCCGAAGTGACGGCCCTCCAAGATGAATTCGGGCACCAGCGGCTGAGGGAGGGGAAGTACAAGCCGGGCCAGATCGACAGCAACTGGTCGGATGAGATCAGGAAGGATTTCCTGAACTGGATCAACAATTACCCCGGTAAGCTGCCCATGACCAGGGAAGAGCTTGACAACTACCTCAAAGAGAGGAATTATTGACCACCTTGTCTCCCCCTTTTTCTTTAAGACTCACCGTAACATGAAAAAGATATCAGTCAAAACCAACCGGGAAGAAATACCGGATCGTGCCGGCAGCAGCCGCCGCGATTTCATCCGAAAAGCAGCGCTCGGCGGGATAGCCATTGGCGGCATGATGAATGCGTCCGTTGAGGACTCTGTTGCTAATGTCACTTCGGGGGTGAACAGGGCATCCTCACCTTCGGACCTGAAGATAACGGACATGAGGGTAATTGTTCTGGGGAATGTCGGGCGGACCGGCATTATAAGGATCGATACCAACCAGGGCATCTATGGGCTTGGCGAGGTTCGTGACGGTGCCGATGAACGTTATGCCCTGATGCTTAAGAGCAGGATCCTAGGCCTGAACCCCTGCAATGTCGAAATGGTTTTCAAGGTGATCAGGCAGTTTGGTTACCATGGAAGGCAGGGAGGCGGAGTATGCGCCATCGAAATGGCTTTATGGGATCTTTGCGGCAAAGCATACGGCGTTCCGGCCTGGCAGCTGCTGGGAGGCCGGTACCGTGACAAAATTCGTCTCTATGCCGATACTCCAACTGTGAACGATCCGGATGAATTCTCGAAGAAGATGAAAAGAAGGATCGAGGAGCAGGGCTTCACCTGGCTAAAGATGGATATCAGCACCGGCGTCCTTTCGGATATCCCCGGTGCGCTCGTCAATTCAAAATTCTGGGACGGATCCTCGGGGCAGTACGACCTGCGTGATTATATGAGCTATGGAAACACACTCCACCCTTTCACCCAGCTTCAGATCACCGACATGGGACTTGAGCGGATGGGTGTCTATATTGAGAAGATAAGGGAAGCAATCGGATATGAAATACCTCTCGGCGCCGATCATTTCGGACATTTCGACCTGAATAACGCGATCCGCCTGGGCAGGGCTTTCGAGAAGTATCGGCTTGCCTGGCTCGAGGATCTTGTTCCATGGTTCTATACCAATGAGCTTAAGAAAATAACCGATGCGATCGAGACGCCTACCCTCACCGGGGAGGATATCTATTGCCTGAAGGATGGCTTCAAGCCCCTTATCGATGCACATGCAGTCGATATAGTCCAGCCTGACCTGGCAACTGCAGGCGGGCTGCTGGAGACCAAGAAGATAGGCGATTACGCCGAAGAGAATGGGATTGCCATGGCCCTGCACATGGCCGGAACCCCGGTCTGCTTCATGGCAAACGTCCACTGTGCGGCAGCCACACAAAACTTCCTTGCCCTTGAACATCATTCGGTCGATGTCATATGGTGGGAGAACCTGGTAAGAATGACAGGGAAACAGCCGATGATCACGAAGGGATTTGCCAATGTACCGCTCGATTCACCGGGACTTGGGATTGAACTGAACGACGAGGAGGTAAAAAAACACCTGCATCCTTCAAACAAAGGCTATTTTGACCCTACTCCTGAATGGAACGAGAAAAGGTCTCATGACAGGCTCTGGAGCTGAGACCCCAGAGTGATAAAATGAGTTTTATCTCAAAACCCTTCCGGATGAATCACCTTTCATGAGGGCCTCGACCTCGGCGACGGTTACGAGGTTGAAATCCCCGTGGATAGTGTGTTTCAGACACGATGCGGCGGTTGCAAATTCCAGTGCCTTCTGGTCATTGCCGGGAAAAGTGAGTAGTCCGTAGATCAACCCGGCCATAAAAGCATCACCGCCTCCCACCCTGTCGACAATATGAGTGATCTGGTAAACAGGTGCTTCAAAAAGCGTGGTCCCGTCATACAGGACACCCGACCATGTGTTATGATCGGCACTTATCGATCCGCGCAGGGTTATGATGATCTTCCCGGCCTTCGGAAATTTTTCCATCAGCTTTTTGCAGACTCCCAGGTAATCCGATGCTTTGACGTTGCCGAAGCCAGGATCTGCGGTGTCGGGTGAAATGCCGAATACCCTGGCGGCATCTTCCTCATTCCCCAGGATTATATCACAACCCTCAACAAGTTCAGGCATGACTTCCGGGGCGCTCTTACCCCATTTCCACAAGTTCTTCCTGAAATTGAGATCACAGGAAACGGTCAGGCCATTTTTACCTGCCGCCCCTATCGCTTCCAGGCATGTTTGTGCGGCTCCCTCCGAGACTGCAGGTGTTATCCCTGTCCAATGGAACCAGTCAGCGCCTGAAAAAACCTTGTCCCAGTCGATCATTCCCGGCCTGATCCCTGCAAAAGCTGAACCTGCCCTGTCGTAAATGACCTTTCCCGGGCGGGCTACCGACCCGGTTTCAAGAAAATAGATCCCGAGCCTTTCCCCTCCCCTGATGATCCCGGAGGTTCCAACATCGTGCCTCCTAAGCTCTTTTATCACCGAATCACCTATATCATTCGACGGGAGCCTCGTCACGTACTCAGCATGGAGCTTGAAATTTGCCAGTGATACAGCCACATTGGCTTCTCCACCACCGAATGATGTGTCAAAGGATACTGCCTGCGAAAACCGTTGATGCCCCGGTGTGGCAAGCCTGAGCATTATCTCCCCGAATGTCACTATTTTCATGATTAACAGCTTTTTATCCTATCGCTTCCATTTAAAACAATTGAACTTTTATCTATGCTTTTCTGTAGTGCCTTTTTCCTCTTGCCTGATGCCTGATGCCTTTTCCCCTTTATCTTCCCCCACCGGCTTCCCTCTCCACCAGTTTGCCAGCACCGAGCCTGTAATATTCATAAGCGGCCCGAAGATTGCAGGAGCCAGCCCGACGGTGGCGATCTTCCCCATTTGCAATGCGAGTCCCGATGCCAGCCCGCCGTTCTGCATCCCGACTTCAAATGCAATTGTGCGCCTGTCCTTTTCCGGCATACCGACCAGCCAGGAGAATGAATAGCCAAGGATATATCCGGCGGTATTATGGAGGATGCTCGTTATTACAAGGAGTCCGCCTACCTTCAGGAGGCTGTCTCGTCCCGACGCAGTTATGACTGCCACGATGGCCGCTATGCCAACCATCGAAATAAGTGAGAGGATCTTCTCCATATATTTCCCTTCAGCCCTGACAAACCGCCTGAGGATAAGTGCGCCGGCCATCGGGAGAAAATAGAACCATGCCATCGATTTTACAAACCGGAGAAGGAATCCGCCAAGACCTGTCTTTCGTGAGATCATGAACACTACGGTTGTGATCAGTATCACACCGGCGTAAGAAACAAGCTGAATGACCTTTGCCCTGCGGGATACTCCTCCGCGGGAAAAAAGGTTGAAGATGAATCCGGCAACAATCGGCAGGATGATCATATTCAGGATATCCATCATCATGTTCCAGAAATCCACCTCTATAAACTGACCGCCAAGCCATTTCATTAGTGTCGGAGTGACCAGGGGAGAGAGAAGCGTGGAAACGGCCCCGACCGTTACGGCAAGCGCTATGTTTGCCTTTGCCAGGAACGACATTACATTCGATGCAAGACCGCTGGGCACGCATCCGATAAGGATGATGCCGGCAGCTATTTCAGGCGGAAAATCGAAGATCCCTGCGATTGTGAACCCTACCAGCGGCATGATGACATAATGTGAGATCACCCCGACTATGACGCCTTTTGGCATGCGGATGATCCCGGTGAAGTCCGAGAAGCTCATCTGGGATCCCATTCCGAACATAATAAGCTGAAGAAGCGGCACAATGAGCTTTTTCATCTGAAATCCGCCCATCTCAACAAAATAGCGCGGGTAAAACATCGAAGCTGTTACAGCTGCAAATATCCATATCGTGTAAGAGAATCCCTTCAGTTTCGGGAAGCCCCGCACTGACAGGGCCAGAAGAATAAGTCCGAATATAAGGAAAGGACCGGTAAGGCTGACATTCCCTGAAAGATATGAAATAAGTGAACCCGGCATCAGCAGGCCGGCAAGTATCAGTCCGGCCGANAATCTACTCCTTATCATCTTATCCCCTGGTAAAGGTTAGTGCTCTAAATATAAGGTTTTGAAGCGAGAACAGCCACTGTTCCCGGAGAATTTTGAACCGGGTGAACGATTATCGTAACCGTATGTTTAATGTCGAAAGAAAATTCTATATTAGAGTTCCTTACCTGAGGAATGAAACTTAATCAAGATTAAATGAGCCGTATTGTAGTAATAGGAAGTTTCAACACCGATATGGTCGTTAAGACCAGAACATTACCGGAGCCGGGGGAGACTGTCCTCGGAGGAACTTTTTTCATGAATCCCGGCGGAAAGGGCGCAAACCAGGCTGTTGCAGCCGCGAGATTAAAAGGAAATGTAACATTTGTTACAAAATTAGGGAATGACCTTTTTGGGGAGCAGGCAAGGCTGTTGCTGGCAAAGGAAGGGATAGAGACCAGGTTCATTATCAAGGATAAGAAGAACCCGTCGGGGGTTGCCCTCATCACAGTTGACGAGCATGGTGAGAACAGCATTGTGGTGGCTCCGGGTTCAAACGGCGCTCTTTCAGCATATGATATTGATGAAGATGTTTACGGTGATGACAGTTCGGATGTTTTCCTCCTTCAGCTGGAAATCCCGGTGAGCACTGTGGAGTTCGTTGCAGAAAAGGTCGCTGAAAAAGGCACAAGGGTGATCCTTAATCCTGCCCCTGCCCGGCAGATCTCGAACGAGCTGCTGGGGTCCCTTTTCATCATAACTCCCAATGAGAATGAAGCGGAATTGCTCACGGGGATCAGGGTTACCGACCTGGTCTCTGCTGAGAATGCTGCCTTCAAGCTGTTGAAGAAAGGGGTCAGAAATGTCATTATCACCATGGGAGCATCAGGAGCATTTCTCCTGAATGAAGAGGGACCAAAAATGATCCCGGTCATTCCCGTCAAAGCAATCGACACCACGGCCGCAGGGGATGTCTTTAACGGGGCGCTTGCAGTGGCTGTCTCCGAAGGCCACAGCCTGGTGGAGGCCATCGATTTTGCCAATAAGGCGGCTTCGATCTCGGTGACCCGGATGGGAGCACAGGCATCTGCACCCTATCGAAGTGAAATAGACTCAAACAAATAACGATGAGAGATTTTGCAGTATTTTTCATTGCCTCGGCGCTCCTTGTTTCAGGCTGTGGAACCGGGACGTCAGGGAGACCGGACTCACCGGTAAGCATCATTTTTGATACCGATCTCGGACCGGATTATGATGATGTCGGCGCGCTGGCGATCCTCCACGCAATGGCCGACAGCGGGAAAGTGAGGATCCTGGCAACGCTGGCTTCAAATAAAAACGAGCTCGTAGGTCCTTCAATAAATGTTATAAATACATATTTCAACAGGCCGAATATCCCTATCGGCGCACCCAAAGGTCCGGGTGTTTCGCTGGGCTGCTCACAGCACTGGTCAGACTCGATTGTTGCCAGGTATCTGCATAAATTAAGATCGACCTCAGATGCCCCAGATGCCGTGAAGATCTACCGGCAGATACTTAGTTCCCAGCCTGATCACAGCGTGACTATAGTAACCGTCGGATTCCTCACCAACCTGTCAGACCTCCTCAAGTCAAAAGCCGACAACTTTTCGGAGCTCGATGGCCTGCAGCTTGTCGGGAAGAAGGTCAGGCGGCTGGTTTCCATGGCTGGATCATTCCCGGAGGGCAGGGAATTCAATGTATACAATGATTCCATCGCTTCGCAAAACGTATTCGGAAAATGGCCCGGGGAAGTGATCTTCACCGGCTTTGAAATCGGCGAGAGGATCTTTACCGGCCTGAGGCTTATTGCTTCGCCCTTGAAGAACAGTCCGGTTAAAGATGTTTTCAGGATCAGCATTCCGCTGTCGGCCGAGGATATCAACGGAAGAAAAAGCTGGGACGAAACGGCAGTGATCATCGCCGTATATGGTCCGGAGCCATTCTTCAACCTGGTCAGGGGAAAGATCGTTGTCATGGAGAACGGGTCGAACCAATGGGAGAATGATATCAATGGCAGCCAGTTCTATGTTACATGGAAGATGCCTGTTGAAGAGCTCACCAGGTTTATCGAAGACAGGATGATCCATGTGCCTGGCGGGAAATAACCGGCAACCCGACTTTGGGAAGCACCATCAGTAAAAAATCAATTTAAGCGGCAATACCCATGAAAAAGTTCATTCACCTTTTGTTTTTCACAATCCTGCCATTAATAATTTTGTCATCCTGCACAATCGTCCCGGATGGCTACAGGAAGATCTCTTCAGAAACCCTGAGGGACAAGATCGCCGGCGGCTGGGCCGGGAAGATGATCGGCGTCACTTACGGGGCTCCCACAGAGTTCCAGGCCCAGGGGAAAACTTACGACGGCCATCTGGCGTGGAAGCCGGCAGATGTAAGAGGAAGCATCTGGCAGGATGATATTTACGTACAGCTTACATTCCTGATGGCCATGGATAAATATGGCATGGAAGCCCCTGCAAAGAAGTTCCAGCAGATGTTCGCAAAAGCAGGCTACCCACTATGGCATGCCAATATGCAGGCAAGGAAGAATTATTACGACAGCATCTTCGTCCCGGAATCAGGGAGCCCTGAATTTAACCTTCATGCAGATGACATCGATTTCCAGATCGAAGCCGATTACATAGGCTTCATGTGCCCCGGCATGCCTGCGAGTGCCGCAGGTATAGCGGGCAGGATCGGGCATATCATGAACTGGGGTGATGGAGTTTACGGGGGCATTTTTGTATCAGCGCTCTATTCGGAAGCGTTCTTTGACTCTGATATACCGAAGATTATCTCAAAGGCGCTGAAATCGATCCCTGAAAAGAGCGATTACCACAGGATCGTGGAGGACGTTATACTTCTTCATCAGCAATTCCCGGCCGACTGGAAGGCAGCATGGAAGGAGCTCGAAGATAAATGGGGCAGCGAAGATATCTGCGGTGCTGGGTCCCCGTTCAATATCGATGCAAAGCTGAACGGCGCCTATATTGTCATGGGGCTTCTCTACGGCGAAGGTGATCCTTTAAAGACGCTCGAGATCACGACACGGTGCGGGCAGGACTCCGACTGCAATCCCTCAAATGCCATGGCTGTGCTCGGTGTCATAAATGGATTCGGCAAACTTCCCCCCGAGATGAAGCAAGGGGTTGAGTCGGTGGCAGATTCCTTGTTCATAAACACAACGTACTCATTCAATTCTGCGGTGGAGGCCACATTCAGGTATGCTGAAGATATGGCAGTGAAGAACGGAGGCAGGATTGCCGGCAGGAACATCCTCATAAAGACCCAGGAACCCACAGCTCCTGCACTGGAAGTCTCTTTTCCCGATGTAGTTTTCGATAAAAAGGTCCTGGTCACGGATAAAGGCAGCTGGACTTTCTCCAGCAGCTGGAAAAATCCTTCCTCCAGTGGTGACAATAAAGGACCGGTGACCATGACTGCCGGTAAGGCGGGAGATGAAGCTGCAATCAGGTTCAAAGGAACGGGGATATCCCTGGAGGGGAAATGGGTCCGCGACGGGGGAAAGGCTGACCTTTATGTTGACAACGCCCTGGACAGGACCATAGATACCTATTACCATTTCGCCGGGCAGGAGCATGAAACCAGCATCTGGCATGTCCTCAACCTCAAAGATGGGGAACACACAGTGAGGCTGGTCGTAAAGGGAGACAGGCGGCCCGAATCGGAAGGAACAAATGTTTACCTGATATCTGCGACAATATTCAGGACGGAGCCAAAACACAGCGCGAGCTATAAATTCTCATTTGAGAAAAAATAATCTCGCCTGCTTCAGGTGCCCTGAGACTTTAAAAACTTTATAAACTTTACAAACTTTACAAACTCCTTCCCTATGTTCATACCTCAGACTTACTCTCTAGCCGTTATCCTTTGCATAGTTACGATGCTATGCTGGGGCTCATGGGGAAATACCCAGAAGCTTGCCGGCAAATCATGGCGCTTCGAACTTTTCTACTGGGATTACGTGACCGGGATCCTCCTATTCTCGCTTCTGCTTGGATTCACGCTTGGCAGCACCGGTGCAAGCGGCAGAAGCTTTATACCCGATATTGCCCAGGCAGGGCCGGGGAACATTTTCAGGGCGGTCCTCGGAGGTGTGATATTCAACGCATCGAATATCCTCCTTGTCGCCGCCATGGCCATTGCCGGAATGGCGGTCGCGTTTCCCGTCGGGGTCGGGATCGCACTAGCCCTGGGAGTGATAATTAACTATATTTTTGCGCCGAAGGGTGACCCTATAATCCTGTTTGCGGGTGTTGCACTGATCGTTGCGGCGATAATCATCGATGCTGCCGCTTACCGGAAACACAGCCGGTCGCTTCAGAAAGTATCGGGCAAAGGGATCCTCCTTTCGATATCCGCCGGTGTGCTTATGTCGCTCTTTTACCGGTTCGTTGCGAGCTCTATGGCTGCAGACTTCGCTGCTCCTGAAGCCGGGAAGCTTGGCCCCTATTCGGCAATTTTCTTTTTCGCCCTCGGCGTTCTGGCAAGCAATTTCATCTTCAATTATCTGATAATGAAGAAGCCATTTGAGGGTGAACAGCTGAGCTTTTCGGATTATTCAAAGGGCACCATAGGGATTCACCTGACAGGATTACTCGGAGGTGTTATCTGGAATCTGGGCATGTCGATGAGCATCCTTGCCTCGGCCAAAGCCGGCTATGCTATATCATACGGATTGGGACAGGGAGCAACCCTTATTGCAGCGCTCTGGGGCGTATTCATCTGGAAGGAATTCACCGGTGCATCGAAGCCAGTGAATGTGCTCGTCGCCCTGATGTTCGTTGCTTACCTTGCGGGACTTGCCCTTCTCGTAATCGCTGGATCCTGATATCCCGGTATCCCCTTATTCCCCGACAGCGGCAACAGTGGTCTCGACCCTGATATCAGCAGATGATGAACCGACCAGCAGCCTGATATTACCCGGCTCAAGGACCCATTTCTGCTGAGCCTGGTCCCAGTAACGCAGGTCATCCGCACGGAGAGGGATGGTAATTTTGATCGTCTTGCCCTTGGGAACAAAAACCCTGGCAAATCCCTTCAGCGCCTTTGCCGGCCGGTCAACCTTCGAACCAGGATAAGCTGCATAAAGCTGGCAAACTTCATCACTGTCAAAATCGCCGGTGTTTTCAAGCGTGAATGTAACCGGAAGGACCTCGTGGTCCTTAATTGTTTTTCTCTCAGCTTTCAGCCCTGAATACCTGAAAGTTGTATAGGTCAGGCCATGGCCGAACGGGAAAAGAGGCGTATTCCTGAAATACAGATATGTTCTTCCGTCCCTGATATTGTAGTCAAGTATCGGCGGAAGTTGGTCGATGGATGAGATCCATGTCTGTACCAGCCTGCCGGCAGGGCTCACTTTACCGAACACGACATTTGCCACGGCATTTCCCAGTTCCTGGCTCGACTGGCTCACGTGAATGATTGCGGGCAGGTGCTCCTTTGACCAGTTAACGGCATACGGGAAACTTGATACAATTATGAGGGCCGTCTTAGGATTAGCAGCATATACAAGCCTGGCAAGATCCTCTTGTTCGAGCGATATTGCCTGGCGGTCGACATCCTCGCGGCCGTCGCTGGCGACATGGTTTTGTCCCCATCCAAGCCCATAGCTCAGCGGGTGATTGCCGATGCAAACTATGGCAACGTCCGATTCCCTTGCGGCCGTAACGGCCGAATCGGCTTTATTGCTGGCGGCAAATCTTATAGTTGCCTTATCTCCGAGCAGGTCTTTTATTCCTTTCAGGATCGACACCTTGTAAGGCGGATTTCCGCCGTACCAATCTGAGATCACCGAATTTGCCGACGGCCCTATTATTGCGACCGACCTTATATTCTCTTTATTAAAGGGAAGGAACTTATTGTCATTCTTCATCAGGACTATCGATTTCTCAGTTGCAAGCCTTGCCAGCTCACCGGCTTCCTTCCTGGTCCACGGTTCAACCGTATCAGTGACCCCAATTCCGGTATAAGGCCCACCGGCAGGGTTTTCAAGGAGCCCAAGTTTCAGGGCGACCCTGAGATTCCCGTAAATTGCCTCCTCGATCTCCTTTTCGGTTATCAGTTTATTCTCCAGCGCCGATTTGACCGAAGCCCTGTAATCATCGAGGAAGATTGTCACACCAGCTTTGATGCATTCTGCCGCCGCCACGGGAAGTGATGAATAGTAAGCGTGTGTTGTCAGAAGCTGTTTAAATGCCCCTCCGTCGGTGCAGATTATCCCTCTCAGTCCCCAGTCCTTCATTGTGACGTTCCTCAGGACCGGGTGAACAGTACAGGGAATCCCGTTGTATTTGTTGTAAGCGGCCATGAAAGCCTGCGAGCCTCCATCGGTCACACCTTTCCAGAATG
>JGI20215J15232_1000080_pt1 | contig 28496 bp, 19 predicted proteins | sample WetSurMetagenome_2_FD_15232 | JGI IMG/M metagenome (IMG submission 15232) | reverse complement strand
GTGCAGATTATCCCTCTCAGTCCCCAGTCCTTCATTGTGACGTTCCTCAGGACCGGGTGAACAGTACAGGGAATCCCGTTGTATTTGTTGTAAGCGGCCATGAAAGCCTGCGAGCCTCCATCGGTCACACCTTTCCAGAATGCCCAGGAATAATATTCCCTGAAAAGGCGCTCGTCAAAATCCGAGCTGTTATATGCCCTGTTATTCTCATTGCTGTTTGCAAGGAAATGTTTCATCAGGGAAGCGGTTTTCCAGTAAACGGGATCATCCCCCTGGAGTCCCCTGACATAGGCTGTGACCAGTGTCCCGCTCAGGAACGGATCTTCGCCATAGCACTCCTCTGTCCTGCCCCACCGGATATCCCGTCCCATATCGGCATTTGGCGCAAATACCACAAGCCCGGCAGTTCCGAACCTGGCATTCTGTGCCAGGTAGCGGCATTCGGTGGCCTCCTGGTCAGCAACTTTCCTGAGCAGGCCGGGATCCCATGACTCGGCCAGTCCGATCGACTGGGGGAAGGTGGTTGTCGGTGATGCTTTCGGGCCTTTGACTGCCCAGTTTGCCGGGCCGCTATAGGCGAGACCATGCAAACCCTCGATAGTATGAGTGCCTTTAATCCCAAGCCGCGGGACAGAGATCCTGGTGGATAGGCAGCTGATCTTCTCATCAGTCGTCATCAGTGAGATAAGGTTCCTTATCCGCTGATCTTCAGGCAGTGTTTTATCAAGAAACGGGTAATTCTGAGCCGATGATAACAGGCTGCCAAAAAGGAAACTTAAAAAAACAATCCTGGTTTTCATATTTTGCTGTTTAAAAGAGATTTCTGAGACCTGCTTCCTACAATGTATAAGCTATACCCACGTTCCAGTTGAACCCGGGAAAAGGATCAATATTACTTGTGATGGCCTGGTTGGCCTGAAAGAAGATTGCCACAGGCACGCGTGCCGGTGAGATGCCTAACCGGGGAGAGACAAATAACCCGTCATTGTCACCGGTATAGTTAATATAGAACAGCTGGATATTTGCAGACAACATCCAGTTCTTGCCGAGCCTGATGTCCGATTTATCCCCGATGACCGTAAAATAGTGTCCAAGCAGTGTTCCGGGATCCTGTCCCCTGTCGTTCCAGTACATCACAGTCAGGCTCGTGGCAGGAGAAAAATATCGTATCGCCGCAACCTCAATCGCCCAATACCGCTGACCCTGAAGGATCTTCTCGGGCAGGGTGACATCTTCAGGCGGCATGTAATCGGTAAAGAAATTGCTGAAGTTAAATCCGGTCCTCAACACGAAAGAGGGTTTATCGATGATCTTAAGGTGGAGCCAGCTGTCGATAAACCAGGGCCGCATATCGAGACCGTATGCCAATGTGGGATCAAAGCTGAGGCGCCACTTTGCCAGCCCCATTGAAGCCACAACTGCCGGTTTCCCGAGTGAAAAGGCGGGAATCGAAGCAATGCCGTTCGAGTTGAGGCTGATGGTACAGCTCGGATTAAGTTTCGAACGCAAGGAGTCAGCAGGAGCGGCTGAAAACAGAGGTATGGTTCCAGACAGAAGGATAAACAGGATGGCAGTTCTCATTAAACGATGTCGTGTTTTATCATGAATGATATGGGTAATTGCATGAACTTGCCTCTTCCGCGTAAGCCCTGATCAATTCAGGCTCAGCCTGGAAGAAATGATCGGAGGCAGAGAGGATATATCCACCGTTCCCCCCGGCTTCACTAAAGCACCTCCTGACTTCCTGTCTGGTTTGAGACGGCGAGCATCCGTTAAAGAAATGGAACTGGTCAAATCCGCCAATCAAGCAGACCTTGTCCCCTATTCTCGATTTAGCTTCGCTTAGTCTGGCATCCCCTCCCATTCCAGGCGGAGTAAAGGTCTCCATGGCATCGGGTTTCATGGATGCAATGGCTTCAAGGATCGGCATCATTCCACCGCAGGTGTGGTAGACTATCCGCTGGCCGGCTTCATGGGCTTCCGCAATAAGTTCCGAATCGTACGGCATCACGAATTCTTCAAAGATATCAGGGCTGATGACCGTGGTGGAAGCATCTCCGCCGCCAAGCTCCAGGATATCATACTTCGCCCCTTTGAGAGATCTGATGAAGTGCTTCTTCCGTTCCTTCAGAACCTCAAGGAAGGCATGAACCCATCCGGGGTCATCAAAAGTGCTGTAGATAAGGTTCTCGATCCCGTAGAGGCAGGCAAAGTCCTGCCAGCAGCCAGGCTGACCAAATCCGTCAAAGCACAGGATATGGCCCCGTATCAACCCTCTCTGACCGAATTCAGCAGCGATCCTGTTGACTTCATCGGTATCGCACCCTGGAAATGTGACATATTTTGCAATTATTTCAATATCGCTTTTTTCCTTGATAAGATGCTCTTCCACCCAGGTTGTATGCTCATTCGACCTCAGCACCATTGAGAGGGTCCTTGCCGGAGTGACAATGCAGAATCTTTTTGTATCATCCGTCCTGCCGGGAACATCCTCAATCCTGATCTGCCAGTCGCCTGAGCAGATCCTTCGCGCTTCAAGGAAGCCCAAAGCCGTATGAAGAGGGTCATAAAACTCCCCTTTCAGGCTGTTGGCTCTCGAAGTCACAACCCATCTTATCGGGTCAAGTCCAAACAGATCAAAGAACTGCTGTTCACCTATGCCATTAAGACAGTTCTTCAGAAATGAAGGCATAAGGTGGTGTGTCGTGACCGGCAACCTGTCAGGCACTTCTCTTCTCAGGGCCTTTAAAAAACGCTCTTTGGAAGTCATTGACCGGAAATTTGTCCTTTATAGTCTTCCCCAATATTTAGTATCTGATGCCTAAGCCATCCAGGGTCTTTCCCGTGCCTGGTTCTTTGCGAAAGCATCGAGTGCGATATTGACATCCTCCACTATCTGGAAATCGTACATTCCAAGGCACACAAAATCAGCCCCGTTTCTGAAAGCATAGTCGAGGCCTGTTTCTGGTGTTATAGCCCCGGCAGCCAGCACCTTGAACGCGATCCACGGTTCCTTGAGCGTCCCCATGAATTTTATTGTCTCTGCTGGGTCATAATCGAACATATTGTCCTGCCAGACAGCGCCGGGCTGGGCTGACCAGTAATTATGGCTGTGACAGGTCTTGACCCAGAAGTCAGGTTTCAATCCATACTCTACGCATTTCTTGATGGCTTCTATCCTGTGGGCTCCGATCCCTGCAGGCTTACCATGGCTTCTTATCTCCTCCAGCCCTTTCCTTATGAGTTCCATTCTCTGCTCAACCGTCCTTTTCTTCGGATCATCCCATGCCTCGTTTGTCCATCTGTCAGTTATCTCACCCTGGCAATAAAGTGCATCTGAATCAACTGCCAGCGACATGGCGATACCTTTCTGGAAATCGAGGTCGATACCGCAATCAGATATGAATTTCATCCTGCCCCGGAACTCATGAAGGTATTTCCTGTGAACCCTGCCAAGCTGAGGATTCGTAATTATTGCGTTGATGCCGCACTTTTCTGCAAGTGCAAGCGTCTGCATCACCTTCTCATCGCTGTGGTAGGTTTTTACAAGTTTGGAAACATAGATCAGGTCGCGCGAATGTGCCCAGCCTCCAATGAGATTCCCTCCCATTATGAGGCGGCTAAGCTCAAATTTGGCGGGATTGCCAGCTTTATCGGTATAATTAATGAATGTGGCCGGCACATTCCCTTTAAGGTCCTTGAGTGATGCATAATTGAATTTAAGCAGGGTGGCTCCTGAGTTGGCATCAATTCCTTTCACCTGCAGATATTTCTCTTCAAAACTGTCCCACTTCCTTTTCCTGTAAATGGCATAGGCGAATACACCAAGCGCGGGCAGGGTAATAAGGTCCCTGATCATTTCCCGTCTTTTGTTTGGTCCTTCTTCCTGCACCGGACTCCCGGGGACAGGTTTATGAATTTTCATTTCCCTCCATCGCCTGTACATCCTGTCGATACCGAATAAGTACTCTGCAGGGACGAAAACAAAGGCGACAAGTACAAATAATTCTATCAGGTTCCGGTTCACCCACATATAGCTTCCTTCTGCAGGAACGCCGATCATATATCCCGGGATGGGCGGGTAAGCCACAAAATAGAAAAAGAGCATCAGCGCCCCTCCGATGGCTGCCCATCTTGTAAGTATGCCAAGCATCAGCCCCAGGCCTACAAGTATCATCCCCCAGATATTAAGGAAGTCTACGACTGCAGTTATTCCCGCACTGCCGGCCATCGCATGGAAGACAGAAGCAAATATCCATTTGGAACCGGCCAGATAGGGAGCCGATGACCATCCGGTTATCATAAGCTTTGAAATACCCTCATAGAGGAAATGCCATCCTATGGCCATTTTTATAAGGGTGAAGAGATAAGGCACCGCCTTGCCTGTTTTCGACGTCAGGGTTGATTCCATTTCCGAAAGGTGAGTTTAATGATTATGCATTTCAGGTCAACTTTACCGGAATGCAATGCGGATCACTCCTTCAAATGCATTCTGCCTTTAAATATATAAAAATTCAAAGTATTGGTAACTATCGCAGAGAGGATCAGGAATGATAAAAGTTCCCGCATTTTGCACCGGATTTGCCTGTCACTCCATGAGAAGGAGCCCTATGCAGCAAAAAGGATCCAGGGGAACATCCTATTTCTCAATCCTGAAAAATTTATCGGAGAAGAGAGGTTTTCCGTCTTTAGTGATGCCCCGGACCCTGATCCTGTACCCGGAAATCAGATCCGACGACCAGAATTCCACCTTCGCAACACCGTTATTATCAGGCTTCACCGAAGGATCCCAGTACAATGTGTTCCGCATGTCAGGGACCCGGGCCTGCTTCATGGCAGGGGACGAATAGTCTGGCGAGGAAAAGGAATCCACTGGTTCAACCACCCTGTAATTCATTCGAACGGCATAGTCCGGAAGTGGAATATTACCGAGGTTACCCGTCCTTGTTATAACATTGACGAGCCCGTAAAACATATAATCCCCGACAAAATACCTTTCCCTTACAACATCAATTTTCTCAACGATTGCCGGATCAAGGCTGGCAATCAGGTCGGGATCATTCACTACAACCCCGTCGATCATCAGTGTAGGAGAGTTTTCAAATGGCTTGAGCTCAATCGGGTCAGTCACAATAATCTCATACTTCGACTTTTTGCTCTTGAGCGTTACCCCGGGCAACAGTTCAAAAAAGACCTCCTGCATAACGGGAAGCTTGATGTAATCATCCATAATAAGCTCATAGTCAGGCTTTCCATAGAACCTTATCTTTCCCGAGGCATGGACCGGCGCCGGTCTGGAATGAGCCGTATCTTCAACTTTGTAAATCTTTTCGACCTGGTAGTTTACCTTAAGTCTTGTATTGTCCCCGTTCGGACTGCCTGCAGTATCAGGCAGGAATGAAACGTTGTCATAAACTTCAGAGAAAGTGGATTCAGGCTTGATGACATCATTCAAGTCACTTTTTTCAGGTCGAACAATCAGGTCACGGTAATAGCTGTCAACAGGTACCCTGAATGTAAAATTCCCGCTCCTGTCAGTCAGTGCATACTGGAAAGTGGCATTTTTCCCTGGTATGGAAAGGAAAAGGAACTCGTCCGGATCCGGATTTCCAGTGCTTTTGCTGACAAGCTTCCCATAGATAAAATGATCCTCGTTCTCCCTGGCATAATTCAGGGATGTCCATTTATCTGACAAAATCGTTTCCCAGTTGATCCAGCTTGACTTAAGATCCGGGAATATGCCGGAGAGGTCCCCTTCAAAATTACCATCAAAGAATTTCCGGACGGCTTTTTCGGGAAGGGTCCCATATTCTGAGCCAAATACCAGGTAATCAAAATAATCAGAAGGGGTTTTCCCAGTGACTGGAATGATTGAAACATCCAGGTCGGGGTAGCCGGAAGGACCTGCTGATTCCTTCCCGACTGACATCTCAACCACGATCTTCTCCCTGCGCTTATATGAATCCCGGGCCGAGACATTAATACTTGAGGGCTGTGATACCGGGGAATAGATGAACTTTTCAGCAACAGGATTGCCTTTCTGGCTGAAGATCGTAAAATGATTTATGCCAGGTGTCAGGATCTTTTTGGGAACTATGACGACTGTTTTATTTGAAAGCAGGGGGACAGACTGCCTGAAATCGATATTTCCCCTGGTCTCGACAAAAAGATAACAATCCGATCCTTCACGGGAACGAAAGTCACGTGTAGTTCCAATGTTTACCACTACCGAATCGGGATTTCCGCTGAGGATCTCGGCAGCAAATCCCGAAGCGGGAGGATTTTGAGTTACCGCTGCCGCCTTTTTTACTGCAGCTCCGGGAGCGATCGCCTCTTTCCCTGAAAAGCCGTTGCCCGAAACGGCATTGAATACGTTAAGTTTCAGCTTAAAGCAATTGGCAGGCAAAAAATTCTTCATGTAATTCGTATATGCACGCAGTAAATATGGTCCGGAGCGGAGAGTGTCGGGAAGGGTTATCTTTCCATATCCCGAACCATTTTCGGTCCCGAGCCGTTTCTGGAGAACCGGCCTGTTTTCCATATTCAGCACCTCGACATATACGATCCTGCTGTCATTTGCAGGTTTGAGGCTCTGCCTGTCAATCAGTGAGTACTTCAGCCATATATCTTCGCCTGCTGCATAATTATTTCTGTCGGTCTTAAGCCAGATCTCCTCCCAGGGATATGTCCTGCAGTAATTCTCAAACCTCTTTGTGAGTTCATCCAGGAAGCCTCCTGATTTCTGGGCATATCCGATCAACGGTAATGAAACTGCATAAAGGATAAGGAAAAGTTCTCTGGTAAGTCTGGTCAATTTAACACTCATAATCTCTTTCTTATTTATCTTCAACCCAAAAATCAGGTTTTATTTTAGTACCCCTGACAGTACAGTCAGCGCACCCTTTGTAGTCCGTCACAGTCACCCAGGAAGGGATAACGCGAAAAGGACTGGCATCCAGTATCCATTTACTGGTGTTAAGGTTAGGAATCGGATCATTGTTGTAAACTGTATCGGTCACACAGGATACATATGGATTTACCAGTCCCGCGAAAAACTGTTCAATAAAAATCCTTTTCATCGATTTTGCGGAAACACTGAAATAGCCCAAAACCTTTTCCCCGGGATCCTCAATGCAATGGATATTGCTGTTTATTGATGCAGGGATGATATCATAGAGGCTGCCCACATCCTCGGTTATGCTCCGGAGCTTATCCCAGTATTTGAATTCTTCCTCATCAAGTGAATACTGGGTTACAAGCAAACTGTACCTGTTGGTCAGCCTGTCGGTCTGGTTTGTGATAAGCCTTATCGGATACTTCACGATCCTGGTGCTGGCCAGGAGCGAGGTGTTCTTAATATTTATGGCGGTGGAATTCTCTGTAACCCAACAGATCTTATTCAAAGGCATTACGAAAGGAAGCTGTATCTTCCAGGTCTCAGTGTAATCCCACCTGAAATAGTCACACTTCCCCTCCGGGTCCCTGGCATCGAGATAAATCTGGCATCCCTCAGCAGGTCCGCGGTAAAGAGTTCTCTCCCTGATAGTCACCTTCTCATAGTAGATACTGTCAATCGGGGGTACCGGCTTCATTTCCATCGGCAGGGATTCGTATGAATAAAAATTCAGATCGGAATTAGCATGGACCGTAAGCTTGTACTTCCTGCCAACAATTCCCCGGAACTCCGCAGTGTCAGTGATATAGATCCCGGCACCATGTTCCCTGAGCTTCCAGGAATTACCCTGGTCATCGCTCAGGATCACCTCGCATCCGCTGACCGGCTTTGCCGTGATCCTGCTGCCAAGCGGCAGGGATCTTGAAAGCTTAATGGTATTTACCTCATGCTGGTCGGTTATAAGGCCCTCAACAACAAGCGAAATCTGGGTCTCCTCTGTCTCCGGGACAAACTGTGTGATGCACCCCCCGGTCAGAAGGAGCATAAGAAAATATGCTAAGTACCTTTTCAATCTCATCCTACTAGAAATCAAAATTGAAGCTCAGCGATGGGATAGCTTTGCCAAAGACAGAGAGCTTATACCCGTTTATCCCCTTGTTCTCATTTTTGAAATAGACAGAATAGACGTTCTGCCTTCCCAGCACATTATAGATGGAAAATACCCAGTAAGGATTCGCAATTTTGTGAGATCTCAGGTTCCCTCCTACCTTTATAGAAAGATCCAGCCTCATATAATCCGGTATCCTGTATTTATTCCTGTCGGAATAATATACTATCAGCATGTCGTCAAGATTATAGGTGGAGACCGGATATGTTATCGGGCGGCCGGTAGTATAGGTATAGTTTGCAGAGAAGCTGTAGCGTCTTGAGAAAAGAAAATTGAAGGTACCCACAAAGTCATGCGGCCTGTCATAGTTGGCAGGGAACCATTTACCGTTATTGATGACCTCATCACTGAACCTGCCGGTCGTTTTCAGCATCGACCTTGAATAGGTGTATGCAAGGCTCCAGCGCACTCTCCCCTCATCTTTCTTCAGCAGCAGCTCAATCCCGTAAGCTCTTCCCTTTACGTCAACCAGGTCCCGCTCCACATTGTCGTTCATCACGAGGTTTGCCCCGCCCTTGAAATCGACCATGTTCTTTATCTCCTTGTAGTAGATCTCAGCGGAAGCCTGGATATTGTTCCTGGAGAGCATCCTGTAATACCCGATAGCGAACTGGTCGCCTATCTGGGGTTTGAGATGGTAATCGCTCAACTGCCAGGTGTCTGTGGGTGATATCGAGGTCGTGTTTGATAAAAGATGCAGGTATTGTCTTGTCCTGTTGTAATTAAGCTTAAGCGAGCTGTTCTGTGAAGTCCTGAAGTTCAGCGACACCCTGTATTCCGGACCCATATAGGTTCTGTAGATCTGGTTGGCCCTGAAATTCAGTGTGTCGGTAACAGTCGAAGAGCTCTTCGGGTAGTTCGGGTCATAAACCATGAATTCAGCCGGGCCAAACCCCATGAATGTTGAGAACCGGATCCCCCCGTTTATTGAAAGATAATCGGTAACGGTGAACTTATCCTCGAAATATAGTGCCGACTCGAGTGCCCTCTCTTCCTGAAGCGTTCTCGCAATGACAAATGAAGAATCGCTTGCCGGGCGATAGTTGCCGGGTAAAACAGAATATCTTGTCAGTTCAGCGCCATAATTGATCTCATTTCTTCCCTGGTAGAGGTTGAAATCAGCCTTCAGTCCGGTGCTGTTGATCCTGTGGGAAAGGATAAATGCTTCCGAAGGTGTGGATTCACTTGATATATCATACCGGTAATTGCTGTTATTAAGTGAAAACTGTGCAAAGAACCTGGAATTAAAGAAGTGCCGCCACCTCAGGGCGATCAGGTTATTGTCGTAACTGTAAACCGTATCGGAATTGAACCTGAAAGCATCATGGCTCATATAGGCTGCCAGGTCGATCTTGTTGTTCTTATTGACATCATATGTAATGCTCGCGTTAAGATCGTAGAATGACGCCCTGCTTTTCTTGAGTGCCGCATTGTTTATCATTTTCAGCACCCAGTTTGAATAGGTGGTCCTACCGGTAACGATATAGGTTATAGTATCCTTCTTAATCGGCCCGGTGACCATGAGATGTGTCGTAATAGGGCTTATCCCTGCATTACCGGCGAATTCTTTCCGGTTGCCTTCCTTTCCCGTAATGTCCAGCACGGAAGAGATCCTTCCGCCGTAGCGGGCGGGGATGCCTCCCTTATACAAAGTCACATCCCTCATTATGTCGGAGTTGACAGCGGAGAAGAACCCGAAAAAGTGCGATGTATTGTATACAGGTGCTCCATACATGAGGATCAGGTTCTGATCGGATGATCCACCTCTCACATTGAATCCGGCTGATCCTTCTCCAACCGACTGAACCCCCGGCATCAGAAGGACATTCTTGATAATGTCGGATTCCCCCATCGAAGTCGGCATCAGCCTGAATGACGTGAGATTAACTTTTTCAACCCCTACCTCATAACGCTGGAATATTACATTTTTCTGAGCTGAGACGACGGTCTCCTTTAACGGGATGAGTGTACTGGTCATCTCCATATTCATTTCCCCGGACCCGTAGAGGTTTACACTTACCTGGTTCTCCTTCATCCCGATGAATGAAAACTGGATCAGGTGAGCCCCCCTGGGAAGAGGAAGCGAGTAGAAGCCATATTCATTGGATATGGTTCCTGCTGAAAGCTTCTGCTCAAACACCGTGACCCCCGAAACAGGTTCCTTTGAATCCCTGTTGGTAATATACCCGGAGATAGTAACATTTCCCGGCTTGTTCCTGTCGGCCGGATTGCCGATATCCACAAAAGCATTTCCTGTCAGAACCTGTTTTTCCTGCGTTGCATATTCGGTCGGTGCAAGGTAAGTTTGACCAGATTTAATTCCGGCATCCTCCACCCTTATGGCAAAATTGCTTGTGATTATGACATCCCCGGAATTATCGATAAGATAGTAAAGCGACTTATTCCTGAAGAGCAGGTCGAGGAATTGGTTCAGGGATGTTATTCCAGGGAAATCGCCGGGCCTGAGGTCCCTGACCCACTCATCCCTGTAATAGAACTTTATATTGTAAAGGCTCTCAGCGCTGGCAACAAACTCGTTGAATGTCTGGTTTTTGTAGTCCCATGATATCTTAATCTCCTCCTGGGCCAGCAGGGTTCCTGATAAAAACAAAGTCAGGAGGGCAATCTGAATTTTTAATTTCATTTTATTTAACCTGGTGCAGAAGTTTATCAAAATATTTTACAGCCGGAACAAAACTTTCGGCTTCCTGCTTTGAGATCCTTAGCCTGGATGTCCTCATATAGCTTTTTACCGCCTGCTTATGATCGCCAAGAACCCTGAAAAAACTGTTCTTCCGCTTCACCAGGAAAATGCCGTCTCTTGTTTCCAGGTAGAACTTCTGTGACTGATCGAAAAGATCATATTTATTGTCGACGGCAAGGGCCATAATATTTTTCTTGTACTTCACAAAAAAGGAAACATCGCCCTCGTATAATACCCTTACATAACCAGCCAAACCGGACGTCGAATCAGTAAGCCTTTTGAAATCGTACTTCTTGTCGGGAAAGCTAAGGCTGAACCTGTCAGTAATTTCCTTATTCATCTGAATGACGATCCCCTTGTCGTTAACCAAAATCAATTCATCGTTATAAATATCGTACTTCAGCTTCGATACATCATACGCATGATTCCCGATCGTGACTGACCCGTTGTGAAAATCGCCGGAAAAGAGGAACTGGTCCCCTTTTATTTTACTGTAGAGGTTCCTCCATGCCCTCCCATTGTACAGTACTTGTCGCTCGATCGAATCTGTCTCCTGATACCAGACCCCGGTGCAAGGAGAATTTAGGACCGATCCCGTGGCTGACATGAAAATCAGCAAAACAGGGATCGTCAACAGCAATCTTTTTCTGAAATAATGAATCATAAGCTGGTTAATTGTGATCACAAATAGTCAAGGTACGAGATTCGAAAGTTGCAACGCGGTGTCCTCAGGGAAATACTAAAATTACCGGAATAACCAGTTCAAAATTTTTCATAGCTCAGGTTTAAGAAATAAGAGAGGATAAAATTATGGATTTATGGGATATTATTCGGATGTTTTGGAAAATTAAGGAATTTTAACTTTCGGCTTGTAGTCAGATAATGAAGATCAGTGGCTGTTTACGGGCAAATTTGAGTAATAATATTTACCTGGCAATTAGAGTGCAATATGGCTATTCCAGTCAATTTCCTGAGGAGTCTGTATCAAGTCGGCCGGGGAACCGGCAACCATGCATTGCCAGCGACAGGATTATTTCCGGCAGTGCAAATTCATGATCCAAAACCCTTATTTTAATATATTTTTCAGCCTGAAAACGTATGCAAGCTGGAAATCCCCAGGGCCAAGAACTGGTGGTTTGATCAGTATCCTGCTGCCAGATTTTCTGAACCCGACCTCTTTTCCAGTCCCAAGCATCGATGCCAGAGGATTCCCCACAGAACCGATCCCATTCAGTACTATCTCATTATCAGGCCACTTAAGGCAAATGACATACAGATCCTTGTTCTTTCTTGTCAAGAAAATTGTCTTACTCAGCTCCGGATTGATGGATTTCAGGTCGCCGGGTTTTCTAAAAGCTCTCGTACCATAGATTGCTTCACCGTTGACATCGAGCCACCGGCCAATATCAAGAAGCCTCTGCTGCATAATCGGGGAAATAGTCCCGTCTCCAGCCGGACCTATATCAAGGAGCAGGTTTCCCCCTGCGGCAACTGTAGAAATCAACAGCTTCACAAGGTCAGCCGACGAAGTATAGTCCTCTGCATTTTCTGTCCTGTTGAACCCAAATGACGTCCCAATGCCGCGGCACTCCTCCCATGGCTTTATATTGGCATCTTCCAGTCCTTCCTTGTCGCCGACCAATCCGTATTCCGTGGTATAGAAACCTCCATGCCTGCTTCTTGTTTCACTTCCCCATCTGTCATTCACAACAACCGTCTCCCTAACAGGCGACTGGTTAAAGAGCCACTCAAGGTACTGCTCACTTTTCCATTCTGCGCTAGTGTGATCCCATTCACCATCGGTCCATACCAGGTCGGGTTCATACCTGACAACCAGATCTTTCATCTGCGGGATCATATGATTGTCAACATAATTTTCGAGGTTACTTTGATAGACCGGGTTAAACCATTCATACAGGGAATAATAGAACCCCATATGCAAACCCGTCTTCTTGACTGCCTTTGTCAGATCCCCGCACAGGTCCCGGTGCGGTCCGACATCTGCGCTGTTCCAGTTCCAACTTTGAGCACTGGGCCAGAGCGCAAACCCTTCATGATGCTTTGAGGTCAGAACAATATATCTCGCTCCTGCCCTCCTGAACAAGTCCGCCCACTGATCCGGATTGAAAAGTTCCGCTTTGAACATAGGAGCAAAATCCTGGTATCTGAAGTTTGGGCCGTAAGTCTTAAGATGAAAATCACGGAAATATTTATTCACTTTGCTGCCTGAGTTGACCAGCTTGTTCCAGTACCACTCTGCATACCTGTCATAGACGCTTATGCTGTCGCCGAAAGGTGCCCATGCCGGAACAGAATAGACTCCCCAGTGAATAAAAATACCGAATTTCGCATCCTGGTACCAGCCGGGAACGGGCCGCTTATCGAGAGATTCCCAATTTGGCTGATAATTTTGTCCATACGCGGTGACAATCAAAGTCAGGATTGCAGCAGTGAGAAAAAGTAATCTTTTCATTGGATTGTAGTTTATCGGAATAAATATACGAATTAAATCAGCAAGGCAGTGATTCGAAGGGGTTTGAAGGTCTTGATCTTGCAATCGTGCAATCGTGCAATCGTGCAATCGTGCAATCGTGCGATTGAGCGATTGAGCGATTGAGCGATTGAGCGATTGTGCAATTGTGCAATTGTGCGATTGTTGGATTGTGGAATTGTGGAATTGTGGAATTGTGGAATTGTGGAATTAATTGATCAGGCAATCAAGGGATTATGTGTCTTTCATATAGGGGCATTTACACCTAGGGGCAATTACACCTAGGGGCAATTACACCTAGGGGCAATTACACCTAGGGGCATCTACACCTAGGGGCATCTACACCTAGGGGCAATTACCCATATCCGGCTTTGAGCTCAACCAACTATGCGGCCTTGCGATTTCCTTCCGGGTGCCCTATTCATCCGACGAACCCTGCGCCCTCAGAACATTTTTCTCATAAAGCCTTCCCTCAAGTATCCTTGAATACCTGAGCGCCGGCCTGGTCTTGTAATCCTCCCAGGCTTTCTGGGCCCACGACAGCGCATCTTCCAGGGAACCGTTGATCTCGTTGATGATAGCCATATTATAGCACGCCCTCCCGGCAATCCTCGGACTGGAATTCCCTGTCTCCGACTCCCAAAGTTTTCCGGCTTCATCCCACTTACCGGTTTGTGCCTTTCTCCTGGCAATCCTGAAATTATTGGTCCCCTTCACAAAATAATCGCGCGTCACCCTCAGCCTGAACGGAATTATCCTCATCGCATACGAGTGCCCTGCATTGCGGCTTGCCTGCTTTACCACCTCTTTCCTGCCGGTCAGGGCAGCCACCGCAGCAAGCGGATTTACACCCCTGCCGCTGAAATCCAGCGATTCCGCAAAAGTGAATTCGTCCGGGAGTACCCGTGATGCCGGATCGTAAATTCTCCAGCCCGTTTTTATGATTGTTTCCATCGATGCCTCGTGCTCAATCACCGAAATGATCCCCAGGGGGGTACTCCTTTTTCCCGGACTGGTGGAATAGGATAGCTTTGTATCGGTGTCGTACCTTTCCAGCGCAAAAAGGGCGTCCATTCCCTTGACCCTGCATATGCTGTCAACCATGCCCCAGCTCAGCGGAGGCGGCAAAATACCGATCCTCGATGCCCTGAAATCAATATCATTCAGGATCCTGACCTCATCAAACCTGTCATTGTTTCCAAGCTCCTCAGAGAGTCCCGCAACACTCTCCTGCGCCCCGATCTTGTCAAGGTCAGAACCCTCAAGTGATAAGACCTTGTCGATCACATCCGCGATCTTTGTCTCATCAGTCGCGATACTGCGATTAATTATCCCAACCTTCCTTATACCCGGATCAAGCGTGACCGGCGCCGGCTGTAAAACATTAATGTATAATTCATTTGTTTTACACGATGCAAGAATCGGCAAAACGAAAAGCAACATTGATAAATTCTTCATAGCGTAACAGTTTAATGTGTGAGGCACGGCCTTTAAGGCTCTTCGTGCCGGAGATCAGGTGTTCGGTGTTCGGTGTTCGGTGTCCGGTGTCCGGTGTCCGGTGTCCGGTATACTTCTCAATAATGCGTAAAGGATCTTGGGCCATACGGCTTTCACCTTGCGCCAATCCTCTCAAGCCTGATATTCTTTATTGCTGCTGTTGTTTTCCATGAGGTTATCCCGAAAGGTTTTGACAACTCCACTTCCGGTCTTACTGACAGCCTTTTGTCATCCCTTGCGAATCTGACCACCTTCGTGCTGTCTATTGCAGCAAGTATGCTGTCCGCCTTCACCTTCAGGGTAATGTGATACCATTCATTCATATTGAAGGACATCAGCGTTGTTGTCTCATTTTCAGAAGCATCTTTGCCGTTCACGCTGCTCAGGCCGACTATTGATCCTCCCCAGCCGCCAATGATAAGTGTGCACGGAGATTTCCCCGCGGGAAATGTCATGCCGCAGAAAAAGTCATTGCCGGAAACTCTCTTTGCATCCAGTGAGACCGTATAATCAACTTCCGGAAATGGCTTTTTGTAGGTGATCCCGGTGCAGCCGTCACCCATTCCGAGAATGATTTCACCTCCTGAAACGTAAACAGGTCCCTGAGGTCCGAAATTGGTTATCTCCCATCCGTCAAGCGTTTTTCCATTGAACAGCCAGGTGCTGTCAGGGCTGGTAACCGGGCCAGCTTCAGGACGTATCCGCCGACTTTTGCCGGCACACCCATTCAGCAACAAAGTGATCAGGATCAGGGAAAGAGCTGAAACAACATGGCCAATAAACTGATAATCATGGCTTTTACTGCCATGCATTATAATCTGACCTCTTATTCCGGTGATGTTTCTCATTTATCCCAACACCATTTTTATAATAACGATGCGGAGTAAAACAAATTATACTACTTTTGGTTATTCGATCCACTGATCATGATGCATTCCTGGCTACTCGAATACAAGATAAAGATCAACCGTTCCGGACTCTGCTGATCTGGTCCCGCAATCCGTCATTTTTATTCAGTTTCCTTTTCAGGCTGATCACATCAGTTTGATTTGGCTTTTTAAAACTATTTGTAGAATTTCAATCAAAAATCAATGGAAAAATTAATTATAACCGGTTCAGACCTTAAAATCAATGATGTGGTTAATGTAGCACGTCACGGCCAGAAAGTTGAACTTCATCCCGATGCAAGAAAAAGGATCAACGAGTGCAGGGCAATGCTTGAAAAGAAGATTATTGCCCATGAGATAATGTATGGGGTAAATACAGGCATCGGGGAGTTTTCTGAAATTGTCCTGAATGATGATCAGATAAAGGATTTTCAGAAATATCTTGTTTATAACCATGCAGCCGGCATCGGTGAACCAGCTTCGGCTGAGATAGTGAGGGGTGCAATGCTGGGCAGGATAAATGTCCATGCTCACGGCAACTCAGGCAACCGCCTCGAGATCACCGAAACCCTGGTGGAGATGCTCAACAGGGGGGTCACTCCTTATGTTTGCCAGAAAGGATCTGTGGGTGCATCGGGCGATCTCGCCCCGATGTCGCAGATCGCACTCCTGCTTATGGGTGAGGGGCAGGCTTACTACCAGGGGGAACTCCTGGAAGGCAGGGAAGCTATGGCACGTGCCGGGATACCTGTTCCGGGGCTCCAGGCCAGGGATGGGTTGGCTGCTATCAACGGGTCAAACATGCTGACCGCGATGAGTGCGATCTGGCTTGTTGACGCTAACAACTGGCTGAAACAGGCAGAAATAGCAGCTTCAATGTCGCTCGAAGCCCTTAAGGCAAACATGAAGCCATATACATCCCTTCTCCATGAGGTCAGGGGATTCAAAGGTGCGGTAAGAAGCGCGAATGCCATCAACAAATGCATTTCAGGAGGCGATCTGAAGGAAGGCAGGGTCAAATCAAAAGTACAGGATGCCTATTCCATGCGGTCGACACCTCAGGTTATCGGATCGGCTCATGATATGCTCGCCTACGCAAGATCACAGGTTGAAATTGAACTCAACGGTGTCGGTGATAACCCGATCTTCTTCCCCGACAGGAACATCCAGCTGTCAGGTGCCAATTTCCAGGGCTCTCCGGTTAGCGTGCCCATGGACATGGCCGGTGCCTGCATCACAATGGTCAGCGTCATGTCGGAAAGGAGAATGAACAGGCTTAATAACCAGGCGCTGAGTGTGGGGCTTCCCGATTTCCTCACAAAAGGCGCAGGAATGTTCTCGGGAATGATGCTCAGCCAGTACACCGCCGATACCCTGATAGTGGAACAAAGAATCCTTTCCATGCCTGCTTCGGTCCAGTCGATACCGGCGGCTGCCGACCAGGAGGATTTCGTTTCCATGGGCATGAATACTGCCATCAAGAACAACCAGATCCTCGATTGCGCCTACGGGGTCCTCGGGATTGAATATATGGCAGCGGCCCAGGCTCTCGATTTCAGGAAGGAAGAGTATAAATTCGGTCACGGCGTCCAGAAAGCCAAGGATGTCATCAGAAAATATGTTGAATTTCTGGATATTGACAGGCCGCTTTACCCTGATCACACCAGGATGAAAGAACTCGTCAGGTCATGCGAAATACTTCATGAAGTTGAGAAGGTCACGGGAAGCCTGGAATAAAATTTAAGCTATCTTTGTGTAAATCAATAAAACCCCAATGAAAAAACATTTCGCACTATTAACTGTAGCTTCTTCAGCTTTGCTGCTCTTCTCGTGTGTTTCTGAACAGGTGAAGATGGAAAACAGGATGAAACAGTTTATATCAACCTATGAAGAAAAGGTAATCCCACTTTACAGGGAAGCCAGTCTGGCATCATGGAATGCAAATGTGACCGGGAAGGATGAAGATTATGCAACAAGTGAAAAGGCTTCATTTGCCCTCGCTAACCTCTATACTGATAGTGTTGCATTTGCTGAGCTACGGAAACTGAAGGAATCCGGCGAAGTAAAGGACACACTTCTTGCCCGCCAACTTGAGCTCATTTACAACGCCTACCTCGGAGGCCAGGTCGATCCGGAACTCCTTCGGGAGCAGATAAGGATGGAAACCGGGATCACCAAAAAGTACTCAAACTTCAGGGCAAAGATCGATGGCAAAGAGCTCACCGATAATGAGATCGAGGATATTTTGAGGAATTCAACCGACAGCAGGAAGCTTCAGGCTGTCTGGGAAGCCAGCAAGATGATAGGTCCGGTGGTTGCTGAGGACCTCAATAAACTCGTTAAGCACCGCAATACCATCGCCAAAAAGATCGGTTTCGCAAATTATCATGAAATGAGCCTTAAGCTTTCAGGGCAGGACCCTGCCGAGGTGACCGCCATCTTTGACGAGCTCGATAACCTTACCCGGGATAGTTTTGCCAGTCTCAAGGGTGAGATTGACAGCTATTTCTCAAACCGCTACAGGATTAAACCAGCTGATCTTCAGCCCTGGCATTATCAGAACAGGTACTTCCAGGAAGCGCCCGAGATCTATCCTGTCGACTTCAATAAGTACTATGAAAAGCAGGACCCCGTGAAGCTTGTCTCGGTGTTCTACGACGGCATAGGACTTAACGTCGATTCAATCCTGGCTCACAGCGATCTTTACGAGAAACCCGGAAAGAACCAGCACGCTTTCAGCACCGATATCGACCGGGCTGGTGACGTCAGGACACTCGACAATGTAAAGCCTGATTCCTACTGGATGAGCACCCTCCTGCATGAGCTGGGCCATGGTGTCTATTCCTACTACTGCGACCGAAGCCTGCCCTTCACTCTCAGGGACGCTGCACATACCTTCACGACTGAAGCCGTGGCGAAACTGTTTGAGAGGCTTGCACTCAACCCGGAATGGATGCTGAAAATGGGGCTGATCGATTCAGCTGAAAGCAAGAGGATAGCCGTGGATAGCGGGAAGGCACAGCGTCTTCAGATGCTGGTCTTCAGCAGATGGGCCCAGGTGATGTACAGGTTCGAAAAATCGATGTACGAGGATCCTGATCAGGACCTGAACAAGCTATGGTGGAACCTTGTGGAAAAATACCAGATGCTCCGCAAACCTGAAGGCCGTAACATGCCCGACTATGCCACAAAGATCCATGTTGCACTCTATCCCTGCTACTATCACAATTATCTCCTGGGCGACCTCCTAGCTTCTCAATGGCAGAATTATATCAGCCAGCATGTATCAGCCGACGGATCTTATGTTGGGAATAAGGCTGTGGGAAATTACTTCAGGGAAGAAGTATTCAAACCCGGTGCAAAGTACTACTGGAATGAAATGATCGAACGGTCGACCGGAGAAAAGCTCACCGCAAAATACTATGCAAAGCAATTTGTCGAATAATATCTTTTCAGAGGATCGATTAGCCGGGCTCGCCAGGCTTTCCCTCTGAGTTTGATGATCAAACCAGCCAACATGAAGAAACTACTTTTCCTGTTCATGGTCCTCGCGACCGCTTGTTCAACACCCGGGGCCAGGAAACCGGGCACCGGGAACGATACCCTGATTGACAACACTGCCATCTCAACCGCGATCGACAGCGCAAAGACCAGGACTCCCGGAGGGGATTTTGCCTTTCTCGAGAAAGGAGTGAGGCATTCGGCTTCACTATGGAGGAGAGAAGATGGCACACCATCCGATTTCATCAGGTTTGTGAGCGAAAATTATATCGCTGATCCCGCAAGGCGCACAGTGGTTTTCCACAAGATCAGCAATTACATGGAATCGCTCAACGGGAATTTCAACGAGATCACCCTTGACCTCAGGAAGATACTCGATGAATCAGCCGGTGAAATTGATGAAGTTGACAGGATGTTCGGCACCTATTCGGTCGGATCACATGTTTCGGATGACCTTTACGCAGACAAGATCGCATTTCTTATAGCTCTTAATTTTCCATATTTTACTCTTGCCGAGAAGGAAGAGCTTGGACCAAAATGGACGAGGGAGGAATGGGCGATGGCCAGGCTTGGCGACATGTTTGTTTCCCGGGTGCCTGCCACGCTGACGCAGGCTGTGGGCGATGCTGTCGGAAATGCCGAAATGTATATCGCCGAGTACAATATTTGTATGGGCCATCTTCTCACGGACGACGGCAGGAAGCTGTTCCCGGCCGATATGGTACTGCTCTCCCACTGGAACCTTCGCGATGAGCTGAAGGCGGATTATGCTGACAAGGCAAACGGGCCTGAAAAGCAGGAGATGATATACAGGGTGATGGAACATATTATTGACCAGGATATTCCAAAGGTGGTTATCAACAACCCTGAGTATGACTGGGCGCCCTTTTCAAACAAGGTGACCAGGAACGGTTCATTTGCTGAAGCAGCTGCCGAACCCGACACCAGGTACAGCCATATCTTGGATAATTTCAGGGCAATGAAGGCCACTGATCCATATAATCCTGAGGCAAATACGGCAATTCAGCGGAAATTCTCCGTCGAAATGGAAATATCCCAGGATGAGGTCGAAGCACTCTTCGATTCTTACCTAAGGTCACCTCATCTGGTCAGGCTTGGCGCACTTATCAAATCAAGGTTGGGGCGTGACCTGAAGCCTTATGATATCTGGTATAACGGATTCGAAACAAGAAGCGGCATACCCGAGGAGATCCTGACAGCCAAAACATCGGCTTTGTATCCTGATCCCGAAGCCTTCAGAAAGGGTATGCCGGCAATGCTCCGGAAACTCGGCTGGAGCCCCGGGAGGGCCGATTACCTTGCAGGTAAAATAGTTGTTGATCCTGCACGCGGATCAGGACATGCCTGGGGCTCCGCAATGAAAGGATCCCCCTCACACCTCAGGACCAGGATATCAGGCAAAGGGATGGACTACAAAGGATACAATATTGCCGTCCATGAATTCGGGCATAACATTGAACAAACCATATCAATGTACGATGTGGATAACTATATGATGTCGGGTGTTCCCAATACCGCCATCACAGAAGCGCTGGCCTTTGTTTTCCAGAATCGCGACCTGATGCTGCTCGGCATAAAAGACAATGATCCTGAAAAAGTAAAAATGGAGACGCTCTCTTCAGCCTGGGCGCTGATGGAGATCATGGGTGTGGGGATGGTCGACATGAAGACCTGGAAATGGCTTTATGCAAATCCCGAAGCGACTCCTGCTCAGCTGAAGGAAAGTGTGAAATCAATTGCAGTCGATACATGGAATAAATATTTTGCACCGGTGTTGGGCGTCAGGGATTCCCCGATCCTTGCAATTTATTCTCATATGGTCGATTCGCCGCTTTACCTGGCAAATTACTCATATGGCCATATAGTCCAGTTCCAGATCGAAGAGTTCCTTAAAAACCGGAGCCTTCCTGACGAAATTGACCGGATGTTCAGCCAGGGCAGGCTTACCCCTCAGCAATGGATGAAAGGAGCAACAGGGCAGAAGATCTCGACCCAGCCTATCCTCAATGCTCTCGATAAGGTTCTTGAATAATGTGCAACACCATAAAACCGCCATGCCATGAAGGTCAAATTAGCAGATCATCCCACATTTGAGAAAGAGTGGGACCGGAAAGACACCGAAAGGAAGTCTAAACAACTCCTAAAAAAGATCGGGAAGCTCCAGAACAAGATGTATGCGCAGAACAAGTACAGCATCCTGATTGTCCTTCAGGGCATGGATGCTTCCGGGAAGGACGGCGTGACAAAAAGCCTGCTCAAATACACCAATCCCCTGGGCATCAAAATTTACAGCTTCAAGAAACCTTCTGAAACCGAGTATGCCCATGATTTTCTCTGGCGGGTGCATGATGTAGTGCCGAGGAAGGGGGAACTGCATGTGTTTATCAGGTCTCATTACGAGGATATACTTGTGCCGTCGGTTGAGAAATACATCCCTGACGAGATCATCCAGAAGCGCTATGCGATGATAAATGATTTTGAAAACCTTCTTGAACAGAATGACACGAAAGTGCTGAAGTTCTTTCTGAATGTATCGAAAGAAACACAGAAAGGGAGGCTGATGGAGAGGATCGATTTAAAGCAGAAACACTGGAAACATAAAGATGGGGACTGGGATACAAGGGAAAAGTTCGACCAGTATCTGGATGTATATGAAAAGATCATAAACAAGTGTACTGTCACGCCCTGGTATATCGTGCCGTCCGACAAGAACTGGCAGAAGCTCTACTTCATTGCCGATGTTCTGCTGAAGGCCCTGGAAAGTCTTGACCTCAAATGGCCGGAACTTGTGACCGAAAAGTTCAGGGAGCAGATCTGACCATCTCTCCGTGATCAATCGTTAACGAATTCTCTGTGCTCTCTTTGTAAGAATCCTCTGTGGTCCTATGTGAAACAAAAATCCCGTTTACCTGAGTCTTATTTGAGGTACACCTCCAGCACCGGGATCTCCACATTCGGCTTCAGTATCGGCAACTCGAGGATCAGGTCGTTCCTGTTCCCCTCCTCTCCCCTGCTGAACTGAATTTCAGAAGCATCGTGAAGGAACTGGACATATTTTACCTTATCGGCCATATCGGTCAGTGTAAGGCTTCCCATGGGATAGTCGAGCAGATGAACGTAGAGTCTCCTGGCCGAGGGATTATAAGTCAGCAGTGTGTTGTCCGGAGCAGTAAATCCGGAAGGAGCCTCGGTGCAATTGTATATTGACCTGCTGTTGAACCTCATCCATTCCCCGATGGATTTCAGCCTCTCCTGTGCCCTGTAATCAAAAACTCCTCTTGCTGTAGGCCCGACATTAAGCAGGAGATTCCCTCCTTTACTGACCGATTCGATAAGCAATTCAATAAGCTGGGCAGGGCTCTTCCAGGATGTTTCATCCCTGTAATATCCCCATGATCCGGAGAAAGTCTGACATGTCTCCCATGGCACCCTTCTGCCGTTCACCTCAGGCCATTTTGAAACTTTGTATTGTTCAGGTGTGGTGAAATCCCATCCGCCTTCAACATCCTGCAGATCCAGGCGGTCATCGACGATGATCCCGGGCTGAAGGGATCTCGCCAGTTTAAGGATCCCCTCTGAGTCCCAGTCATTATGATCCTTGCCGTTCTTTCCCGGGAATGAAAAATCAAACCAGATGATACTGATCTCACCATAATTGGTAAGCAGCTCACGAACCTGGTTCTTGATATATTCCCTGTACCTGCTCATGTCCCTGCCTTTGTTAAGCCTGGCATAAGCCGAATCGGAGCTTTGCCTGAGAGGGTGGACCCGGTCAATTGTATAATCGGGATGGTGCCAGTCGATAAGCGAATAATAGAAACCGACCTTCAGTCCTTCAGCCCTGAATGCATCCACATATTCCCTTATCAGGTCTTTACCGCAGGGTGTATTTGTGGCCTTGTAGTCGGTGAACTTTGAATCCCACATGCAAAACCCCTCGTGATGCTTTGCGGTCAGCACTACGTATTTCATACCTGCTGCCCTGGCCATTTTCGCCCATTCGTGCGGATCGAACAAGTCGGGATTAAAAAGTTCAAAATACTTCTGGTAAGCTTCATTCGTGAGCCTCTCGTGGTTCTTGACCCATTCATGCCGGGCCGGGAGGGCATAAAGGCCCCAGTGGATGAACATGCCGAACCGTGCATCGGTCCACCATTTCATCCTTTGCGCCTTTTGAGCCTCAGTCTCCTTAGGTAACTGGGCCTGGGTCGATTGTGAAATAATTAACAATCCTGTGACCAGGAGTACGGCAGCTGTAATTCGGGTTTTCATGTCAGGGTCGGTTTTTAAAAATGAAAGAAAGCTTCCGTGAAGATATTCAAAAGAGTTTAAACCGGAAACATAATCTGATGCTGATGAGCATGGAAATTTTTCTTCCTTAAGCCTGCCGGGTCACATGGCAATGGTAAAGATCCGGCAGTCATTTTCCTGAGACGGATACGATTACGTTGTCAAGGAACTTCTTCATTCTTTCAAAATGTGATCCTTCCCAGTAGATCCTTCCGCAGAGGGTGCATCTCCTGAAATCCATGTAAAACTCCTTAGTCCGTTCCGGAAGCTGCTGCTTGATTTCCTCACTGGCTATGCTGACTATTTCCCCGTTGCACTCCATGCACCTGGTAAAGGGCTGCAGCTTATTGACCAGGTCGAGCCGCTTCATAACTTCCCTTAGCTGTTCAACAGGCTTCCCAGACCTTATCCAGAGCCCGTGGGTAATATTCTTCGCTTTCAGAAGCCCCCTGTCGCGTGTGAGAATTATCCTCTCCTGCGAGAGCGAGATAGCCACAATCTCCCTGTCTGTCAGATCCTTCTCATAGCGTCCGTCAAATCCGCACAACCTGATGTATTTTGCAAGCCTGCCAAGGTGGACATCTAGAATGAATTTCGGATCTCTCAGGGGGCTTGCCCGCAGCCGCTGCACATCGGAAATATCGAGTGTTTCAAATACCGGGTAGACCGAGATCCTCTCATTGTTCCGCAGCTTGTATGCGAAACCGACTGATTTCCCGTCAGCCAGTATCAGGTCCACCTCGACGTGCGGCACTCCGATTGACTCGATTGCATCTTTTACCGAAGGGTTTCCAGTGAAGGGATACGGGAATTCCGCCATTTTCCTGTACCCGGGCAGGAAATCGTTCAGCTCTTCATAGAATCTGAAAAATGCCTGATGTGTTTCCATGGCATTAATAAACCCAACTTCCCGCGGCTTTGTTTAATTCATAACCGGCCCGACATGATTTCCGAAAGATTGTTCCGGCTTAAAGCCACAGGATTGCTTTTGATGTCTGTTGCATCACAGATCTTCAGGATATCCTGGGTGCCGATACCGTACTCTGACAAAAGCGGAAGCTTAAGTTCCTGGACCAGTTCAGTGAGATATTCGATAAAACTGTCGATGTAATAATCATCGGTGCGGCCTGAGGAACCCGAGACTATCCTGCCCAGACAGGAATACTTCCTCAATGCCCAATCGCCGTCCCTCCTGTTCCTGAGCTCTCTTACATTCACGCGGTTGGCCTCTGCCATCAGTGAACCGCAAACCACACCGTGCGGAATTCTGAACATCCCTCCTATAGAAGATGCGAAACCATGGACCGAACCAAGCCCCGCATTGGCAAGGCAAATGCCTGATGTAAGAGCAGCAAAGGCCATCCCGGTCCTCGCTTCAATATCACTTCCGTCTGCAACACAGCGTAAAAGTGATTTCGTGACTGCCCTGACTCCTTCAAGGGCCAGGGCATCGGTATACGGGGAAGCTTTTACCGAAAGGTATGCCTCAAGCAGCTGGGTAAGGGCATCGGCTCCGCTTGCTGCAGTAATCTCCTCCGGACAGCTTATTGTAAGCATGGGATCAACCAGGGCAATGTCGGGAACAAAATTTTCGTGACGCAGGGATCTCTTGAATCCTGATTCGCCGACAGAGGAGATGACGGCATTCTTGGTAGCCTCACTCCCTGTACCTGAAGTGGTCGGTACCGCGATGTAGGAAATTTTAGTCCCCGGATGCTCTGACCTGCCGACTCCCTCGAGAAAATCCCTGACGGATCCGGAGAGGTGCATCATGGCCGAGATTGCTTTCCCGGCATCAAGAACGCTTCCCCCGCCTATACCCACGACAACATTAAAACCCTCTCCTTCAAGACCCCTCACGGCTATGTCAATTGCTTCCGGGGACGGTTCTCCCTCAATAACGGCCCTTTGGAATGTTATCTTCTCCTCCCAGAACATATTGAGCAGGTTTGCAGCCTCACCAGAACCCATGAAAGATCTCTTGCCGGTAACAAGTATGATATTTGTCCCGAGTTTCTTTATCAGTCCGGGAAGAAGACCCAGTTTCCCCTTTCCAAAGTGGATCAGAGGGAGTCTGCTGAACTGGAACGCATCCGTTATCATCAGAACTTCTCTGGTTGAATAATATTATATTTCACCCCTTTCCGAGGTTCTGCCATCATATCCTTGACAGTGTCGCGCCATTTAAGATAGTGGGCTGTGCTCTTGTGGGCGGCAGCGGCTTCATCAGATTCATAGGCCTCATAAATAAGGAAGCTCTCCCGATCGTCGGCCTGCTGACAAAAGTCGAAGCGCAGATTTCCCTTCTCCGCGATCGAATTCCTGTGATTCTCCGTTGAGGCTTCAATGAATTCTCCGGCCAACCCGGGTTTAACACGTACATAAACGCATGTTACTATCATAGTTTCAAGTATTTTAAGTAAAGTTAAGGCTTGCACTTAAAAATACAAGCACATATCCTGATACCCCGAACAAAAAAACTTGACTTTGGTTATTTATTGTCCTAATTTTGAATATGACGAGTTTTCCGGAGAAAAGCTGAAGACTTAAAAGCCTGATCTGTAGATTATTATTAATATACTGACTTCCTGGTTCCTGAATATTGTTTTCATTAATCCCTAACAAGTATTACAATGAAAAAGAATCCAATCCTAATCCTTTTGGTTTGTGGCTTTTTGCTGATCTCACAAACCGGCCTTCTTCTTTCCCAGGAAAGAGTTCCGTACGTGTACGCAGGCGTACATAAATCAAGCATTACGAGCAGTGATCCGGAAACAAGCTGGAAAGACCCGATCGGTTTCCAGGCAGGTGTAGGAATCCCCGTGGTTTTCTTCGGTGACGCATTAAGCATCAGGGCCGAGATCAATGGCTCCCTGCAGGGTGCAAAATGGGAAGACTATGGTTACAGCGGCAGGACTGACCTGTGGTATGTTAACGTCCCCCTTACTTTAAGATACCGGTTCAAGATGGGGCTCTTTGCGGAGGCAGGCGTTCAGCCGGGATACCTGTTGACGGCTAAGGATAAATATGAGGGTGAAACAGAAGATTATACTGAATTCCTTAACAGGTTCGACATTGGCATCCCGCTGGGTATCGGCTACGAGNTTTCCAAAAATCTCGCCGTTGGCATTCGTGCTGTTCCCGGCATCACTACACTTGACAAGGATGGCGGTGAAAAGGATCATAACCTCATAATCGGTCTCAGGGTGATATACACATTCGCAAAATAGCACACCAGGGACCTAACCATGCGAAACCGGGGAATCACAGGGCCTACGACTCATTCCCCGGTTTTTTTATCGCCAGCGAAGATCAGATGCATTAAATAGTTATATTGCTCTACCAAATCTGGCAACCATGAAAAAAGCATTTCCCGGGCCGAGGATAATCCTTCTGCTCTTCTCATTCACATTCATTCACCTTTCTGCCCAGGACCTGCCTGAAAGGAATATCCTTTTTGACCAGGGCTGGAAATTTCACCTTGGCGGCGCACAAGGAGCTGAAAATCCGTCATTTAATGATTCGGCATGGAGAAATATAGATCTGCCCCATGACTGGAGCATAGAAGACCTGCCCGGAATAGTCTCTCCATTCAGCATCAATGCCGTCAGCCAGGTGAGCGGCGGCTTCACCACCGGAGGAACAGGCTGGTACAGGAAAGCATTCAGTATCCCGTCATCTCAGAGCGGTAAATGCTTCCGGATCCTTTTTGAAGGGGTTTACATGAATGCTGAAGTCTATCTTAATGGCATCAGGCTTGGTGAACATCCCTATGGGTATACAAGTTTCTGGTATGATATTACGGATAAGATGAAGCCCGGATCGGAGAATATGCTGGCTGTCAAGGTCAGGAATGAAGGAGAGAATAGCCGGTGGTATTCGGGATCAGGCATTTACCGGCATGTATGGCTGCAGGTGCTGGATCCGGTCCATATCGGGACATGGGGTGTCTCTGTTACGACTCAGAAAGTAACTTCCCAGGAAGCCTGGATGATCATTCGTACCACAGTGGTCAACAAGGACTCCGCAGGCAGCAAAATAACCCTGGCCAGTACTGTCCTGCGTCCCGATGGCCTGAATGCCGGGGAATCGCAGACTGATACGGTGGTCCCAACCGGTGAACCGTCAGAGATCAGCCAGCGGATCGTAATCAGGCAGCCGGAACTCTGGTCAACCGAATTGCCCGTGCTTTACAGACTCGTGAGCGAGATCCGGGTCAACGGCAATGTTGCCGACAGGAAAATCACCGATTTTGGCATCAGGACAATTTCGTTTGACGCGGTTAATGGCTTCATACTCAACGGCAAGCCAATGAAGCTGAAGGGCGGATGCATCCATCACGACAACGGGCCCCTGGGCGCCAAGGCATACGACAGGGCCGAGGAGAGAAAGGCGCAGCTGTTGAAATCGAGCGGGTTCAATGCGATCAGGACATCTCACAATCCTCCCTCTCCAGCATTGCTTAATGCATGCGACCGCCTGGGAATGCTCGTGATGGATGAGGCTTTCGATATGTGGAATGAAGAAAAGAACCCTGCGGATTATCACTTGTATTTCAACGACTGGTGGAAGGAAGATGTGAGGAGCATGATCCTGCGTGACAGGAATCACCCTTCGGTCATAATGTGGAGTATCGGCAACGAAATACCGAACAGGCATAAACCCGAAGTTATTGCCGTGGCAGGAAAACTCGCCGCCTTTGTCCGCAATCTGGACCCTTCAAGGCCGGTCACCTCGGCGGTGAATGATCTGAAGCCCGATAAGGATCCCTATTTTGCCGTACTTGATGTTGCCGGATACAATTATGCCTCCGGGGGCGACCATAACCAGCAGAATCTCTATGAGCTCGATCACGACAGGGTGCCCTCCCGGATCATGGCCGGAACGGAATCCTTCCCTCTCGAGGCGTTCGGAAGCTGGATGGATGTTCTTGATCATCCATACGTTATTGGCGATTTCGTATGGACGGCTTTTGACTACATTGGCGAGGCAAGCATCGGATGGAGGGGATACTTTCAGAAGCAGGATTTCTTCCCATGGAA
>JGI20215J15232_1000079_pt1 | contig 28752 bp, 24 predicted proteins | sample WetSurMetagenome_2_FD_15232 | JGI IMG/M metagenome (IMG submission 15232) | reverse complement strand
GGCAGCTTTCACCTCTCATCTATATCGCACTGGTCGGAACACTGATCGCAGATTTCATGTATTTCGTCGCTTTATCCCAAATCCCGGTCATCAACGCTGTCATCATTGGACATATGCAACCTATCTTCATCATCGCTTTTGGATTCTTTCTGCTGAAAACAGATACGCTTACGAAGTTTGACTATCTTGGCATCGCCCTCATGATTCTCTCCGGATTCCTTGTGACGACCCAGACCTTGGAAAACCTCTTCGCACTGCGGTTCGGCACCATGGGAGACCTGATCGTTCTGACTGCGACCATCGCCTGGGCGACCTCCGCGATCGTCATGAAAAAATACCTGACCATGGTGGATGCAGGCGTGATATCCTTCTATCGATTTTTCTTACCCGCTCTGATTTTTGCAGCTTATCTCGGGATGACATCCTCCCTGTTCATCGCCAACATCTACCAGGTCTGCATAGGCGTGATCATCGGCATTGGCACCATCCTTTATTATGAGGGATTGAAACGCTTGAAAGCAGCACAGGTCTCAGGCCTGGAGTTATCAACCCCGTTCTTCGCAGCAATCCTTGCGTTTCTCTTTCTCAATGAGATTGCCACCAGTATACAAATCATCGGGATCGCATTGCTTTTTGGTGGTGTCTACCTCATTTCAAAAAAAGAGGGATAAGATCCTTTATTTCCCACCAACGGTTTTTCGTATCGCCTGTACAAATGACAAGACATCCTGTGGTTGTGTGGTAAACGAGCACATGAGCCGCACCTCGCAGGTGCGTTCGTTGAACCGATGGAAATAATACTGTTTCTGAAGCTTCGTGATACAACGATTCGGGATGATGGCGTACACCATGTTTGCTTCAACTTTTTGGGTGATCTTAACGCTAGGTATATTCTTGAGTTTCTCTGCAAGCAGTTGAGCCATCTTATTGGCATGCGATGCATTCCGCAACCACAAATCATCTGCAAGAAACGCGGAGAACTGCGCAGAGATATATCGCATTTTACTGGTCAGCTGCATCCCTTGTTTCCGGATGAACTCAAAATGCTTCGCAAGGTCTTTATCGAAAAACACCACGGTCTCTCCGTACATCATCCCGTTCTTCGTCCCTCCGAATGACAAGACATCCACCCCGCATGCACCAGAAATCTCATGTAAACCAGTTTTCAGAAATGCTGCCGCGTTGCACAACCGGGCGCCATCCATATGCAACAGCATCTGATGTGTATGAGCAAAATCAGCAAGGTGTTGTATCTCCTTTGGACGATACACGGTCCCTCGTTCGGTCGCCTGGGTGATGGAAATCACATGCGGTTGAGCCATATGAGGGTCACCCACACCAATCAGAAAAGGTTCGATCAGGTCAACAGTTAGTTTCCCATCAGGTGTCGGGATGTTCACCAGTTTTGCACCAATATAATTCTCAGGACCGCAACACTCATGGACTGTCAGATGAGCGCTCTCCGCACAAAAAATAGAATGGAATGAGTCAGTCACACTGCGAAGTCCCAGGATGTTTGCCGCGGTTCCATTATACACAAAAAAAACAGCTGATTCTTTGCCAAAAATATCTTTGAGTTTCTGAATCGCCCGTGTGGTATATTCATCATTTCCATAGGCAACGACATACCCGTCGTTGACGTTCTGAAGTGCATAAAGGATCTCAGGGTGTACACCAGAATGATTGTCGCTTCCAAAACCTGTGAATATCGCCATATATGCACCAAGCAGTAATAGTTATAAAAAATCTTCTATCTCAATGATATGGTTAGGTATGAAAAAAAAAGAAAAAAAGAAATAGTAAAAATCAATGAATCTAAGAAGAATTCATTTTTTTACTAAAACCGTTTTGGTCGATGTTGCTGATAACAATCCCTGCAATAGACAGGTTTTGTACCATTCGGTACGAACGGAACTTCACATTCTTTCCCACAATCTGCACAGGTCGCTTTATGCATTTCTCGTGGTGCGCCCCCATAACGACCGCGTCCTTCTTCTCTATACATACTTATTACTTCCTAATATTGCGGTTGTATAAACCATGATGTATTTAAACATATACCTCAACGAACCGGAAGTCAAAAACAAGCGAAATCCTTGTTCTTTTAAGGAAAGAATACCCGGTGTATCCCTTTAGTACTCACTAAAAAAAAATCTTTTATCAAGAAAGCAGCCCCGGGCGGATTTGAACCGCCGACGTTGGCTCCAAAGGCCAAAATGTTGCCACTACACCACGGGGCTAGTTGACTCTTACCCGGAATCTTTGATTTTATTTAAGGATATGCATTCTGCAGGCGCAGGTCATTTCAACTGCGTAGCCTTCTGAAGTTTCGCCCAGGAGTCACGCAGCTCAACGGTTCGATTCAGAACCAATGAATTCCCTGTCGTTGTTGGGTCGATGCAGAAATAGCCAAGTCGTTCAAACTGGAAACGATCAAATGGTTTGAGGATTACTATCGTTGGTTCCACCTGACAGCCTCGGAGCACCTCAAGGGAATGAGGGTTGAGGAACTCTTTGAAGTCAGCCTCCTTCTGCCCCGCGGGGTCTGCGACCGTGAAAAGTCGGTCATACAATCGTGTCTCCGCGGGTATCGCATGGGCTGCAGACACCCAGTGGATAGTGGATTTAACTTTTCTACCATCTGGTGCGTATCCTCCTTTTGTGGAAGGATCATAGGTACAATGGAGCTCGACGGGTTTTCCGTCTTTCTTGATAACCTCCTTGCATTTTATGAAATACGCGTAGCGGAGCCGCACCTCCCGACCCGGGGTGAGCCGGTAGTAATCCTTTGGTGGGTTCTCCATGAAATCATCCTGTTCTATGTAGAGGGTCTGCGAAAACGGGATCTTCCGGGACCCCTTTGAAGGATCCTCCGGGTTGTTGACCGCTTCAAGCTCCTCTGTCTGACCTGCAGGGTAGTTATCGAGTATGACTTTGAGTGGACGAAGGACCCCCATGAATCTTGATGAAGTCTTGTTGAGGTCCTCCCTGATGTTATGCTCAAGGAACTCAAAATCGACGATGCTGTTGAATTTCGCAACCCCGATCCGTTTACAGAACAACCTGATCGCGGACGGGGAATACCCCCGACGACGCATCCCGCTGATGGTCGGCAGACGAGGATCATCCCAACCACAAACATAGTTGCCTTCGACCAATTGAAGCAGCAGTCGTTTACTCATGACCGTGTAGGTCAGGTTCAACCGAGCGAACTCTATCTGCTGCGGATGATACACCCCCAGGGCATCCAGGAACCAATCGTACAAGGGTCGATGGTTCTCAAACTCAAGCGTACAGATAGAATGGGTGATACCTTCGATGGAGTCCTCCAGACCATGCGCCCAATCGTACATCGGGTAAATACACCAAGCATCACCGGACCGATGATGGCTCGCATGAAGGATCCGGTACATCACCGGGTCACGCATGTTCAGGTTCGGATGAGCCATGTCTATTTTTGCACGCAGGACCTTTTGACCATCAGCGAATTCCCCTGCCTTCATCCGCTGGAACAAATCAATGTTCTCTTCGACAGGTCGATCACGATACGGGCTGTTCTTCCCGGGTTTTGTGAGATTACCTCGATATTCGGTGATCTGATCTGCCGGGAGATCATCGACATACGCTTTTCCCTTTTTCACCAACTGCAGGGCATACTCATACATCTGGGGAAAATAATCTGATGCGAAGAACAAGCGATCCTCCCAGTCGAACCCAAGCCATTTGACGTTATCGATGATGGACTGGACATACTCCTGTTCCTCTTTGGCCGGGTTCGTATCATCGAACCGGAGGTTACAGAGGCCTTTGTATTCTTCAGCGATCCCGAAGTTCAAGCAGATGGATTTCGCATGGCCGATGTGCAAGTACCCGTTCGGTTCAGGGGGAAACCTGGTATGCACCCGACCGTTGTACTTGTTTGTCTTGTTGTCCTCATCGATGATTTCCCGGATAAAATCCTTGGTGATTTGTTCGGTTGATTCCATGGTCCCCACACTCAACTGACAGCCCCGACCAGATTCGAACTGGTGTCTAGAGATCCAGAGTCTCTTGTGCTAACCGCTGCACTACGGGGCTAGGCGGTTGTTTTGTCTAACCAGAAGTGAAAACGTTTCATATATAACTTTTCATCCTTCCAAGCTTTTTGAAGATAGAAGGAGAGGGTTTTTTCTATCTTTTTAACAAAATTTAGGCGGCAGTGTATTTTTGTACAAAAAAACCAAAAGAAGTCTTATATGAAATGTCCCTCATAGGTAGTATCAGGGGAAAGACCATGAAGAAGAACCATCTTGGAAAAAAACTAATTTGTGTTATCCTCATCACTGTTTTTCTCAGTGGTGTAGGCCAGGCTGCTGTCACCTCAAACGGTACCAGACCACTCTCTCGGTCTGTTGATTGGACCATTATGGTGTACCTTGTCGGAGACAACAATCTTTCCGCTGCTCAGGGTCAAGTGCTGCAGAACATCAGACAAGTTGGATCGTCAAATCAGGTCGCCATCGCCTTGCTCATCGATCAAAACACCGCTTCTGACACCAAGCTGTATTATCTGAATGGGACGACGCTGGCGCAGCAGACATGGCCGGCTGAATCAAGCATGGATGATCCTGCCACGATTGTTCAATATGTCACCAAGGTGAAATTCGAGGTGCCTGCAGATCATTATGCGTTGTTTATCTCGAGTAACAAGGGGTGTGGGTGGCAAGGTGTCTGCTGGGATGAGCATGGGCGTGGTCAGATGATCACTATGCCTGAGCTTTTAGATGCATTGAACCAGATCACCAGCGATGGGACAAACAAACTTGATATCCTTGGGATCGAGACTTGCATGACCGGGAACATGGAGGTGGCGTATCAATTGAATGCGTGCGTTCGTTTCTTCGTCGCGTACCCGGAATGCGGTATGCTGTATGATTGGCCGTACGTTCCAGCGTTTACCGATCTGAAGAATGATCCAAGCATGACACCCAGTGAGTTTTGTATTGATATGGTGGGTCATTTCGTCCCGCATGATTACACGCAGGACCGGATGAAAACAACGATGGCAGCGACCAATCTGAGCTATTTACCAAGTCTTGGGACATCGATCGATGAGTTAGCGGTCTACTTCCTTGACCACCTTGATGAGTATAAGACTCAGATCACCACCGCCCTTGAGAGCGCACGGGTGTACGCCAGGCTGTGGTACATTGATTATTACATTGATTTTTATGACTTTTTGGATCTGTGCACAATCAGCGACTCTGAGTTTAGTAATATTCGGAACACGATTCAAGCAACGATGGATACCGCGGTCATCGCCAATACTCATCTGCCGGATGACCCTGCTCATGGATTGAGCATCTACTTCCCGCGTCGGGCTGGGGATTACAATGACAGTCTGCGGTACGAGATATTGCCATCACCGTATGAGGCGACGAATTTTGCTATCAGTACCCAGTGGGATGAATTTCTCAGGGAATATCTTGGTATCGTGAATAACTCCGCTCCAGAAAAACCAAGCATCACCGGGCCCGCCAAAGGAAAGCCAGGAGTGTCGTACGAGTATACTCTTACGGCGATCGACCCGGAGGACCAGCTGGTGTCGTATTTCATCGACTGGGGTGATGGGACTTCCGCTGGATGGCTTGGACCGTATGATTCTGGAACACCGGTCATCGTCAATCATACCTGGGATGTGAAACAGACGTTCACCGTGAAAGCCAAAGCAAAGGATGTAATGGGTGCAGAGAGCGAATGGGCGACCCTTGCAGTCAAGATCCCGTTTCTTCTGGGGAAATCACGGATCTGGCTTGTTGGTTCCATCACGAGTCTTGATAAGTCCGCTTCTATTGGTTTCCGGTTCCTACCTCTCAAGGTCCTGGAGATTAGCGCGATTGTCGGACAGGATAGGACGACACAGATCCTGACTGAGACCTATGGGGAATACCCCTGCTGCGGTTTTCTGCCGTATAGTGATTTCAGGGGGATTGTCACACAACGGTTCCTGTTCGGTGTTTGGGTCATCCCCGCGTAGATTCCCCTATCTTTTTTTTTTTAGTTTTTTAAAATCGTTTCTGAAGAAATATCATTGTTCGGAGTTCTTATACTAAATATAGTATTAGTTTGTATAAAATAGTAATGAGTAAGAGAAAAAAAAGGGGAAGGGGTGAAGGGATGAAGAGAAGGTGTTAGGAGGCGGGCATCGGATATGATTTGGAATATCTGACTTGCAGAATCTTTTTCGAAGAGCGATAGGGGATAGGAAATACGTACATAATTATGGGAGGTATGGTATTTCCGTATTCTGCAGGTCTTGATGTCGCCTCTGGAAGTATTATAAGGAGGCTTCCTCCATGTTCCTTCACCACTAGTGTCGTTATTATGTCTGAATCGTGATGCGGGGGAGTTAAGTGATGTGTGTCTGCGGCGAGGAGTACACCCTTTGTATCTTTGGGCAACAACCCTTCGCTGTGATTGAATGATCGGTTCTCCATTGTAACCCCTATTTTTTTGTCTGTTCCTATGATAATTATATGAGGCCGTGGTTACATATTAAATTATTCTTGATTTTCTCTGACAAAACTAAAGGATTTCTATGATAAAATGATGATTTGCACAAATATTTTTGTTTCTCGATCTTTTGAGATGAAGAGAGACGAGACGTTCCTTCTGTTACTTTTTCCAAAGGATAAAGAACGGTACAAAAAAAAAGAAAAGGAGATTATTGGACGTTGACAGTCACGGTGAACGTCTGGCAGACATCCTGTTCCCCGAACGGGCGTTGACAGCGCAGCTCAATAGTGCTACTGCCGGTGTGAATCGCGGTGAACACCCAGGTGTCTTTCCCGAAATCACCAAGTAAGCCTGAGCCTCCTGCATTGAACTGGTCTGTCTTAAAGACGATGTTTTCATCATTGCGGACGATGTCCCAGACATAGCCACCATCACCATAATCAGGTAAGGTGATATTCAGTTTGTCCCCGATCTTCAAAGACACGACGGAGTTGTTGTCCGCGTCAGTCAGAGAGACTGACTTTTGTTTCCAAGGGTCTTTTTGTGTTTGTGAACTGAGATTGACCCCAATCACAGTCCCTGCTGTTATCACAGCGACGGCCACTAGCCCTATGATTATTACACTTGTTTTTGCTTTCATAATTCATCAAAGAAGGCTATGGGTGTACACACTATATGAACTGTCAGAAAACGTTTGGGAAATCCCATACAAGAAGATAAGGTCATATGGAGATAAACAAGGTCTTTGATATTTTTTAAGAAAAATATGACTATGCGGATGTACAAAAAAAGGTATTTTCATTTTCAGCAAACGTAAAAAAAATCATCCATTTTTGGTTGAATGTCGGAATCATCGAAACTCGGATTTTATATTTTCTTTTTTCGTTTCACGTAACATAAGGGGGTTATGAGAATACAAGGGAGTCTATCTGAGGGTGTTCAACTGCCAGTCGTTTTTTCCAGATGGTGGATTCAGGGGTGGTGTGGTTGTTCGCATTGTTAACCTTCTATGGATTGCTAGCACTCACGCATCTGTTCATCCAGATCAACCTGAGCCATCGTGATTACCTGAACTCCATCCACCATCATCGTCTGACCCAATCAAGGGAAATAAAATGTTTACGAAACGATTCATATTTCAAATTCTCCGTTGCTATTATCATCCCCAGTTATAACGAGGGTGTTGAGGATCTTGAAAACTGTGTTCGCTCCGCGCTCGATCAGGATTACCCGTTTCCGTTTCAGGTAATCCTGGTCGATGACGGAAGTAAAGACAAAGCAGCAGTCCACAACCTCAGAAAAAAATTCTCTAGCAATACTCGGTTAGTAATCCATGAGTTCCCACAGAACAAGGGGAAGCGCCATGCACAAAAATTCGGCTTCGACGTTGTAGGCGACTCAGTGGATATCGTCATCACCATCGATAGTGATACGATCCTTGCCCGCGATAGCGTGCGATATATCGTTCAACCGTTCGCAGACCCAAAGGTCGGCGCCGCCACCGGAGATGTGCGGGCGATCAAGAAGAACCTGTTATCCCGGTTGATCGACGCCCGGTATTGGACCGCGTTTAACCAGGAAAGATCCGCTCAGAGTCTGTTCGGGACCGTTCTGTGCTGCTCAGGACCGCTCGCGGCGTACCGCAACGTGCTCGTCCAGCAAGTAAAAGAAGCGTATATCTCTGAGCGGTTCTTTGGCACCATATGCACCTACGGCGATGACCGTCATCTGACGAACCTGATCTTGGAAAAAGAGTACATTGTAAAGTTCGAACGAAAAGCAAAAGCAGAGACCCAGGTCCCGCAGCATCTGAAACCATGGCTGCGACAACAGACCCGTTGGAACCGCAGTTTTTATCGGGAGTTGTTCTGGACATTGAAACGCATCATCCTACGACGACGGAACACACAGGTGTACATGCTCTATGACCTCTGCATGCAGGCGGTGCTGCCCATGTTGCTGGTACTTTCCTTGATATTCGTCGGGTACCGCTCCATCGTTGAAAGCCCGATGTATCTCATCGGGTATCTCATGATTTTGATTGGGATCGCAATCCTGCGTGGATCCTATGCGTTCCTCCGCACCCGCGACCGGGTCTTCTTCCTATTTCCCTTGTATGCGTTTTGTCATATTTTCCTACTCATCCCAGTGAGAGTGTATGCATTATGTACGTTAAGAACAACAAAATGGGGCACACGTTAGATATCACGATTCGAGCAAGCATCCTGCTCATCTGTCTAGGCTATATCATCCTGGCATTCCCTGGCTATGCACCGCTGCCGGAGATGACTGCTCAGGTAAATGCTCAGGTGCTCAACACCATGGGTATCCCTGCTATCTCCCTCGAACGATACGTCGTCGTGTCGTTTTCCCAGGCAGACCGCATCTACGAACTCTCCTCGGAATGCAGCGGACTACTTGTGTATATGATGTTTCTTGTTGGGATAGCGGTGGTCCCATATTTCAGCGCGTATAATCGATTATTCGCCCTGCTGTTCCTGCCGATCCTGTTTCTAGGGAACTCTCTCCGCATTCTGACCGGCATCATCGTTGGTTTTCAAATCTCCGTGGATGCCTCTGAGTTTTTTCATGCGACGTTTGGCCAGGTCTTGATTTTCTTCTGGGTCCTGGTCTGTTTCATCCTCTGGTTAAAACTCACGAGAAATTTCCCGAAAGAAGAATAGGAGGTAAAAAAAAATATGAAACAAACAAAGAAAGGAGCGTTGCTCCTCTGTATGCTGCTGCTCTTCGCCATCATCGTCCCCCTCGCCGGGGCAGACCCCATCCCACAGACCCATCTGTTCCTCAGTATAGATACACAATGGGAGCATGCTAACCCTGGCGATGTCTTTGTCGTACGAGCAGATGTGAAAAACATCGGGGATGCTACTGCGTTCCTTATCCAAGTGCAGTTGCAAGACATCCCAGATGATTGGATCGTTAACGATCCCGGTTTCCCCTGGATCCTGGTATTGGAACCAGGGCAAAGCAAACCATTGTTCTTTGTCGTTGAACGCGGCCAAACCGATGCAACAATCTATGCGGAAGCAGTAGCGTATAACGCACCAGTGATGATCTCAAACCGCATCCCGATCCCCGTCGAGCTCGCGGTCGTTGGAGCGCTCTGCCTCATCGGTAGTGTCCTGTTCTATCGTGAAGCAGCACTGCGGAAAAAACAACCAAGATAACAAGAGATACAAACATGATATATTGATATGGTGCTCCCCGAATAACGAGTCACCACAATATCCATCATTTTATAACAAATATTTATATAGAAAGCGAGCATTGTTATCCGTAGGATAGTTAGAAAAAAAGGGGAAAACTATGTTTAAAGAGAATAAATTGTTGATGTTATGTATTTTAACGGTGACTGCTCTTCTTGTCATCGCACCAGCTAGTGCTATTCCAAATCAAACAAACACACCTGAGCCCACAATCGATGCGCTAAACCAGACCCCCATGCCTTCCTTTGATCCACCCAGCTCTTTTGACCTCAGAGACGTTGCTGGGATGAATTATGTCACCTCTGTGAAATCACAGTCCGGAGGTACTTGCTGGACCCATGGGACGATGGCCGCGCTAGAGGGAAACCTGCTCATGACCGGGAGCTGGAATGAAACCGGGCATTCTGAAGAGCCGAATCTCGCGGAATACCATCTTGACTGGTGGAACGGATTTAATGTCTTTAACAACGATGATTTTCCAGGGAGTGGTCTTCAGGTTCATAATGGGGGGGATTACCTCATCGCCTCTGCGTACATCACCCGCGGGGAAGGGGCAGTCTATTGTGCAGCTGCAAATGACGAAACAGAATATGATGATAATTGGTATTCATCAGCACCAGCTCGTTACGATAGTTCATATGAATTCTTTTATCCTAATGACATTGAATGGTTCGTCGCAGGATCGGACCTCAGTAACATCAATACCATCAAAGAGATTCTTATGACCCAAGGTGTGATGGGAACCTGTCTTGATTACGAATCGCAATATCTGCACAATTATGGTAGTTACTATGGTTTCTATCAACCATCATCATCCTCAACGGATCCAAACCATGCGGTCGCGTTGGTCGGCTGGGATGATACCAAGATTACTCCTGCTCCGCAGCCAGGTGCATGGCTCTGTAAGAACAGCTGGGGCTCCGGATGGGGACCACAGGGCGGGTACTTCTGGATCTCCTATTATGATAAATGGTGCGGTCAACACCCAGAGATGGGGGCAGTATCTTTCAAGGATGTGCAACTCACACCGTATGACATAACGCATTTCTATGATTATCATGGGTGGCGGGATACCCTAACCGATATATCTGAAGCGTTCAACGAGTTTGTCGTAAACGGTAATGAGACGCTGCAAGCGGTCAGTTTTTATACCACGGATGACTCAGTGCAGTATCAGGTAAAGGTGTATGACCGTTTTGAAGGTGGTGTCCTGTTAGATGAACGTGCCAGTACATCAGGAACAATCGCCTATCATGGTTATCATACGATCACCCTTGAGGATCCTGTTGGATTCCCCGCTGGTGATTTCTTCTATGTCTATGTGAAAGTCTTTTCAGGTGGACAAGCTATTGATCGAACTTCCGAAGTTGCAGTGCTTCTAGGTGGACAGGATCGGGGGACGATCGTGGAATCGATTGCCCATGAAGATGAGAGTTACTATTGGGATGGAGCGAACTGGGTTGATCTGTATGATTATGCATTTAGTGACCCATCCTGGGATCATACCGCGAACTTCTGCATAAAGGGATTCACTTCAGGAGATTGGATACCACCTTTGGTGCCTGATCTACAATGTGAAGGTAGTTTGAGCTGGGCTAAGGTAAAACCGGGTGCGACAGTCCTGGGGAACTTCACGGTGCAGAATGTTGGAGAAGCATCCTCGGAACTTGATTGGGTGATCAGCGAATGGCCTGACTGGGGCGAGTGGACGTTCACACCAGTAAGTGGTGAAGACCTTACGCCAGAGGCTGGAACAATCACCGTGCTTGTTCAAGTGGTGGCTCCTTCAGATAAAAACGAGTTTAATGGGACCATCAAGATCGTCAATACCCATGACCCGAGTGATTTTCAGACCATCTCTGTGTATATGAAAACCCCGGTGGAACTGTTTTCCTTGAGATCTCAGCTCTTCTCACTCCTGAGCAGTCTGTTGGAGAGGTTCCCTGCGTTCCATCATCTCATCCAGCTGATGACCTAATCATTCATCAGTCCCTTTTTTTCTTTTTTTTCTCCTCTGATCTCTGAAGAGACATAGAGTTGCATTCCAGTCGATTTCGTCCTCATTGAATAGGCGAAGAGAATGCACACCAAAGAACAATGTTTTATATACTAATTATATAATAATAGTGTCATTGGAAAAGGGGCGTAGGTTATGAAAAAATGGTTAAGTATCCTCATTGTAGGAATTTTTATTGTAAGCGGGTTTGGAACAGTCGCGACAAATGTACAAAAAACCGGGATATCTTCGATGCAGACAAGAACTGAGACGATTTCTGTGGATGTCTCATCGATACAGGTGACTGAAAGCGAAAATAACTATCTTCTGGTCCATCTTGGTGATCAAGAATCGTATCTGTTGAATCCCGGGCAGCCGATGATGCCTCGAATCATACAGCGCTATGAACTTCCCTTCGGTGTCACCGATGTTTTTGTGGATGTTCAACCGATGAGTGCCCAGCATCAGACGATAACTAAAGAAATCAGACCAGCACCAGCACCTGTCTCTTATTCGCAGGAGACGCAGACGGTTGTACACTCTGAGAAAGATAGTAAGGTATACTCGAGTGATACTCTGTATCCTGATGCATGGGCGGGCTATCATATCGGGAGTGGCCTGAACGCCAATGGAAAGCATGTGACCCTGTTGACCGTGAATCTGTTCCCCGTGCGCTATGCACCAGTAACTGGTGAATTGGTGGTTGCAGAAGGATTTTCGCTCCTCATTCAGTATCAAGAACCAACGAAGGAAGTGTTCCCAGCGGAGAGCACCTATGATCTGGTAATCATCACCCCGGAGAAGTTTTCATCAGAGGTTCAACGACTGGTAGACCATAAGAACAGCAGGGGTGTGCAGACGACCATGAAAACAACCGAGGACATTTATGATGAGTACACCGGCAGGGATAAACCTGAGCAGATAAAATATTTCATAAGATATGCACTGGAGACATGGGGAGTGACCTCTGTGCTCCTCTTTGGAGGGTTGAAATCCAATATCATCGCAAAAGCACAAGATAACGTCAACGAGGGTTCGAAATCATGGTATCTACCTATCCGATATTCGAATTTCCAATGGGATGGTGATGAGTCCTATAACTTCACCAGCGGTGAACCTGGATACATCAGTGACCTGTATTACGCGGACATCTACAAGGAGGGTGGTGTGTTCGATGATTGGGATTCCAATGGGAACAATGTGTTTGCAGAATGGTCTGGTGAGCTGCGTGATGAACTGGATTTGTATCCTGATGTCGCTTACGGGCGGCTTGCCTGTCGAAGCACCCGTGAGGCAAAAACAGTGGTCGATAAGATCATCAACTATGAGAAAGCGCCAGCGGACCCCAGCTGGTTTAACGATATCATCGTGATCAGCGGAGACGGTTTCCTTGATCAGGAGGACTGGAACATCCAATGGAATACGACTGGTCTGCCGAACGGGCAGTACACCATCTTTGCTGAGTGCTCCAATTCAGTTATCGTAGGTCCGACCGATGAGATCCACGTTACCCTTGACAAGACTGCCGTATCCAATATCACGTTCAATCATGATGACAATCTGAATCCTGCGCTGGCGGACGGATACCCCGCGCCTCCGATCGCTGAGATCGTCACCGTGTCCAACAACAATACCCTTGGGAACACGGATTTCACCTATGTTCCGAATGATGGGGAAGCCTATTGTAATGATCTGTATCATTGGGCAGACATGTCCTATGTCGACGGTGTCCTCACGATACGGGGGAAATGCTATGATCCCCGGCCATATGGGAATCTCACGAACTTGGACCTGTGGATAGAAAACGCTGACGGGGTCACCGTTTTTAATGCGACACGGGATCATATGGAGAATTACTTTGAAGGGGAATGGGTGGTTGGTGAGAAAACCCTGCATGGACGTGGCGGGGCACTGACCTATATGCCTGATGAGTTTGAGAATAACAGCGTGTTCACCTCGAATGGGAAATGGTTCGACCAGATGGATGTCATCAATGAGTTTTCCAAGGGATACGGTTTTGCGTATTTCTCCGGCCATGGCAGCCCGGGATGGTGGGGTGATCATTACCCAGGCATCCCTGGGAACCGACGGTACGGGCAAGTCCCTGGACTGCTCGTAATGCAGGTGGGAGTGTACTTCCCGTTCATCCATATCCCGGTTCTTCCCATGCGGAAGCTGACCAACACAGATAAACTCCCGGTGACCAACGTTGGTGGCTGTCATAACAGCATGTTTAGCGTCTCGATGATCCCTGGGTTTTTGGACCGATGGCTACCGATGCATATGTATGTGTATGGGACGCCTCTGCCAGAATGCTGGGGATGGTACATGATGAAAATGCCTCATACCGGTTCTATTGCGACCATGGGGAACACCGGGTATGGTTGGGGCTCAGAAGGGGACGTGTGCACGATCGGTCCTGGTGACGGGTGGCTCAACACCGAGTTCTACCGGCAGTATGGGCAGGAGAACCAGACCGTCCTTGGGATGGCCTATATCCAGGCGATCACCGGTTATATCTCGAATTTCAAGACCTGGGAGTACAGTTACTGGCGGGTCGACCATGGTTGGGATGGGATCGATCAGAAGACCGTGCAGCAATGGGAGCTTCTTGGTGACCCAAGCCTGCAGATGGGCGGGTACTCATAATAACCGCTTTTTTTTTCTTTTTTTTTTTATTCTTCTTTTTTGCCAAGATGAGGCAGGGTGTTCATCCATTCAAAGAGCTCTTTGAACATCGCGCTGACCTGTGGGTCCTCGGTCTGGAGAAGAGCAAGGTATCCAAAAAGAGAGCGTTCATCCAGGTCCTGTGTAAGTTTTGGGAGTGGTACTGAGACGCGTTCGACGATCGCTATCCCTGTGTCGAACCGCGGGTCCGCAAGCAGGCCGGCGAGGTCTTGTTTTTTTTCGTTGAGTTGTTTCTGCAGGTCGCTTTTCATGGTCATGAGTTCTTTTCTGAGTTTTTCGGGGATGTTTTTCTCCAAGTCGTCTAGGTTGGCTGAAGCGTCCTGCGAGGCGCCAACACTGGTGGAAAGGGCATTGACCATTTCTTTAGTGATGGTTGTGAATGCCTGTGAAACAGCCTCGGTGATCATGGTCATGAGCACAAGGGAGGTGTTGCAGAGCAGGTTGAGGATTTTTGTCTCTCGGTCGTCCTGTTTTTTTTCTGATAGATTGTTTGGTTGGACGGTGTTTTTTTTTGTCATAGGGTCACTTTTCTGTGCGATAACGTAAGGGTTGCGTCTATTTAGTGTTGATTGAAATAGAGGCTGTGCTGTGGTCTGTCGGCGGTGGCGGAATAGAAAAAAAGGTTTTTATAAGTCAGAGTGGTTCTTTTATTGTAACATGGTGAACTTCTACAAATGTAAAAAATGCGAAACAAAATTTATCGCACCTCAGAAAATCGAGGCTGGGAAAGGTCATCCGACGTATGTATGTCCGAAGTGCCAGAGCCGGAATTGGGGTCCGCTTGACTGGTGACGGTTGTCTGGTAGCCTTGCTCCTGAATGAATGGTCTCGATAAGTGCTCTTCTCTTTTTTCTGTGGTTTTATGAAACAGGACGATGATAATATCGTATCGTTGTGTTCATTTTTTCTGTAAATTGCTGCGATTTAAGGATATTTTTAAAAGAATAAATAAATAGATAGATTTATTTATTTGTTATCTATATTAATATCTGGGTTTGGGCTCTTTAGAATGTTTTTTTTGCATTCTTTCCTCCCAGACTTTTAGGCCCAGACCCAGCTGTTCATGGAGAGAAGATGCTGCATCGGTGGTGATATTTATCCAAGGTTGCATCAATGATTTTTTCGTATTTTGCCGTATTTTTATCCCTACACAATGCTTAAATAAATCAAATGAATAATAAAGTATGTAGAACGGTTTAATTGGGAGCGAAAGAGTATGAAAAAATATCTCATTATGAAAGCTGTGGTCTTTTGTATCGTTTGTCTGTTTTTTGGTACGAGTGTTATCGCAAATAGAACTGAAAATGTACCAATAATAGAACATACCATGGATGATCCTCAATCAACCAGTCAAACGAGCAATCAAAACTCGGTGATCTGCGGTTATGTCACCGATAATGTAACAGGAGACCCTTTGGAAGATGTCGAGGTTGATCTATCCTGGCAGGATTTTGAGGGAAATGGCGGATGGGATACGACATTCACCGACCCAACAGGTTTTTATTCCTTTTCTACCGTCCCTGTAGAATTTCGGTTGTACTTTTATCCTGAGAATTACTTTAATGAATATTCGCCCGAATTCACCGTATGGGAAAATCAGATATTTTGGTTCAATATCACTCTGATTCCTGTTCTGGAGCAAACAGCACATATCCAAGGGTATCTCACGGACAGTATTTCTGGAGAACCAATCCAAAGTGCTATAATCAATCTTAATTGGTATGAAGAGGGGACGCATTATTGGCATAATGATACGTTCTCAAATTCATCAGGATATTACTATATTGGATCAATCCCGGGAAGAATCATAATCAGTATTTATTATACCAATTATTTTTCGTATGGATCTGGGGATTTATTTTTACAGAATAATTCCCTCATTTGGTTCAATATCACCCTTATTCCATACCCGATTGCGACTGCGTTCGTCTGCGGATATATCACGGATACTGAGCTGGGCAATCCAATTCCCCATGCGCAAGTAGATGTCAGATGTTATACTGAATACGGGTACTTTTCTAACCATACGAACACCGATGAGATTGGGTTCTATACCCTGGGGGCGATCCCGGGAGAAATCGATATATGGTGTTACCATCAAGATTATGAATCAGCATCCGCTCAAAACATTTTTATCGAAGAAAACGAGACTCTTTGGATAAACCTCACAATGACCTTCGAACCGGAGGGGAATTCAGAAGTGAAAGGATATGTGGTCGATAGTATGACCCATACAGCGGTACGCAATGCGTTCATCCGCTATGATTGGAAGGATTACGTCGGCCATTTCTATAGCCAATCGACATTCACCGATCAAAAAGGATATTATTCGATCTTAGCGCCCGCAGGATCTGTACAGTGTTTCATCACAGGAAACGGATATGCGAATCAAAATACCTCCTGGTTTTTTATCCATGAATATTCTGACACCTGGTTGAATGCTACGTTAACACCTGAAATCACGACCGTGTTCGACAAGCCACAATCTGGTCTTTATATCAATGATGAGTCGCGACTTCCAATCCTTTCCAAGATCCTCTCACGCTTCTTTCCAAAGAGCAAGCCTTGGATCATCGGACCACTCGAGATAGTCGTCAACGTCACAAGATCAACCCTGGGATGCAACCGAGTGGAGTTCTACATCGATAATACGTACGTCGGAACCGATATGGACGAACCGTTTACCTATTATTGGAATGAAAGTGGTTTTTCCAAACATACGATACGGTCCATCGCCTATGACAACGTCGGTCCCTGTACGATTGAAACCATACAGGTTCTGAAATTCAGGTAAAAACATCAAGAGATGCTTTTCCAGGTTTAAAGAGCAACTGAGAACAAGGAATGAACAGAAATCTATACCAGTAGAGATTTCTTCTTTTATAAATATATAAAAACCAAATGAAAAGGAATATATACCGCTTGTTCATACATGCTGAACTTCAACCGAGAACCAGCATGGATGGTGAGGGAGATGCGAAATATTTCAAAAGATACTCAGAAACGACACGTATTGAATTGCGCGGGATGCGGAAAGACTTTTAGTCGGGACGAAAAAACAGTCAGTTATGATTTCGAACGGTACTATTGTTTCCGCTGTGATGATGAGCGATAGCTTCATCTAACATTTTTTTTTAATAGCAAGCGAAGAGAGAGTTTTTCTATCGGCTCGTGTTTTCGACATCGTATGGAACTTACGAGTATCAATCAGGAGATTCTCACTGCGAAGACGTCTGATGGATGGGATCTTCGTCTCTATCATTATCTCCCTACCGGGAGGAATGTCGTTCGTTATCCGGTTATCTTATGTCATGGTCTTGCAGGGAACAAGAACAGCTGTGATTTCGGTCAGCCAGGGACACCAGAGTGGGAGCGGTACAGTCTTGCGGCGTATCTCTCACAGCAACATTCGGAGCATGGAGTGGCTTTTGATGTCTGGGTTCCGGAGCTGCGGGGTGGTGGACAACCGACCTTTGACCCACGACAGCATCCGGAGAGATATCGCTGGACGGTGGATGATTACATCGACAAAGACGTGCCTGCGATCATCAGACGTGTCCAGGAGTGGTACCTGGAAAAGAAACATGAGAGCCCCCCAGTGTTCTGGGTGGGAAAAAGTATGGGTGGTATGATAGCATACGCCTATGGGGAAACCAAAGAAGGTCAGAAGAACCTCAAGGGTGTTGCCACTCTTGGTTCCCCGGTCATGTTCGGTAAGACCGGCGTGTTCCTTGAGTTTCTCACGCGGGTGTCTCCTCGTAACGTGTCCATCCCAATTCGAATCAGCGATCTTTTAGAAAAATCAGGTGACCTGACGAGTCATTTCAAAGGCATGGGAGTGAACTATGAGAACATTGATCCAGAAATCTTGCAGACCTATATGCGGGTGGGGTTTGCCAATGTCCTTTCTTCAAAGGTCCTATCGCAGTTCTCGTTGTTCTTTAAGCATATGACGTTCTGCCGGTACCCACGGTATCCCTGGATGTATGATTTCTTTGGCAGGGTGCCTGGAATGAAGGCTGTGTTCACCCCTTATAGTTACACGCAGAATCTGCATCGGTTCATCACTCCATTGCTGGTGATCGCGGGTGGTTCGGATAAAATGGCTCCAAAGACAGACATGGAATTTGTAAGAAATCATGTGGGCAGCTCTGATGTGACCTACCTGGAATTCTCCAAAGATGCAGGGTATCGTGCTGATTATGGACATGTCGACCTCAATCTCGGGTTGTATTCCCGGGAAGAGGTGTATCCGAAGGTCTACGACTGGTTGGTACAACACAGTACAACCAGCCCCTAGCTAGTATCAAAAACACGATAGCATTAAACCAGCGATTGTATTCTCTTTTCCTATGACGGTGTACTCTCATTCTCGCCTCAGCTGTTATGAACAATGTCCCCAGAAATTCAAACTGCAATACATCGATAAAATAGAGACAGAGGAGGAACAGACCGTCGAGGCATTCCTCGGCATCCGAGTCCATGAGGCGTTGGAGAAACTGTATCGTGACCTTGCTCATCAAAAAACTGACACCTTGGAGGAACTGCTTGATTTTTTTTCCAATGAGTGGACCACGAACTGGACCGATGATATCATCATCGTTAAGGAAGGATACCAGGCAGACAATTACCGGAACATGGGGAGGAAATACCTGACCGATTATTATCGTCGGTATCAGCCGTTTGACCAAGACAAGACGGTCGCGTTGGAAGAACGCATCAAAATCTCGCTTGATGATGAAGGAAAATACAAACTGCAGGGATATATCGACCGGTTGACGGAAACCAGGGATGGTTACTATGAGATCCATGACTACAAGACTAATTCACGGTTGCCGTTGGTTGAGTATCTCCGTTCGGACCGTCAGCTCGCCTTGTATATGATCGGGGTGAAGAACCTGTACCCTGATGTGAAGGATGTGCGGTTAGTCTGGCATTTCTTGAAGTTCGACAAGGAAATCGATTCGACCAGGACGGATGAGGAGCTCCTACGTCTTAAGAAAGATACTATTCAACTAATCGATACCATCGAACAGGATGAGCGTTTTGAGGCGCACCCGGGGTTTCTCTGTGATTGGTGCGAGTATCACTCCTGCTGCCCCCAGTGGTCTCATCTCCATATGATACAGGAGAAGCCTGCGAATGAGTATCTGAAGGACACAGGGGTCGTCCTGGTGAATCAATACGCTGAGATCAAATCAACCCAGAAACATGCGAACCTGCAGTGGGACGCGCAGCTGGAAAAACTCGAGGAGGCATTAACCATGTTCGCGGAGAAAGAACATGTCGAGGTGGTGTTTGGGTCGAAGAACAAGGTGCGGGTCTCCGATAACGAGAAATATTCGTTTCCAAATAAGAATACAAAAGAACGGGAACAGTTGGAGAAGGTGCTGCAGAAGTATGGGAGGCTGCAGGAGGTCAGTCAGCTGGATACCTCAGCTCTGGGGAAGGTCATTCAGGAGAACTCCTGGGAGCCGGAGGTCCTTGAAGCATTAGGGAAATATGTTGAGGTTGAGCGTAAGAAACGGTTCTATCTCAGCAAGATAAAGGAATGAGAAAAAAAAGTGGTTATTGTACCCCAAGAACAAAGATCAGAAGGACAAAACCGTTTGCCGTCGTTGATGTCCCATCAACGGTCGCGGTGATGAGTGTTTTTCCCAATCCAATGATAGATGAGGAAAGGATCTTCTGTTGGCCGGGCAGGAGTTGAGGGATGATTCCTTCTTTAGCTGTCCCTTTCAGGATGATGCCTCCGCTGAGGTTGATGTGCCAAGGGACTTTATTTATCGGGAGGAGCCCTGTGTTTTCGATCACAACCGAGACACCCTTACCGCCTTTGATGGTAAGAGAGAGTAACGGATGATGTTGTATGAGAAAAGACCGCGTCTGTTGTTCCTCGATGTTTCCGTTTCGATCAACCGAGTAGAACAGCAATGTATGGTTCCCATCATCAGTCACCTGGAATGGCTCTGTGTAGGTGATCCATTCCTCTGCATCAAGTTTGTATTTTGTATAGGACACTCCAGATCCGTCATCAGTCGCGGTCAGGGTGACTGTTACGTTGCTGACATAAATCCCCTCTTCAAGAGCTCCAGTCAATATACAGGTAGTTACTGGTGGGGTGACATCAGGGACATGATATTTCCAGATAAACTCGGTGCCGCTGCCACCGATGATCTCACAGGCTTTCAGTTCATTCAGTCCGTCGGTGTCAAAGTCGCAGATGTTCATCCCTGCTAACATCGACTGTGGGTCAGTCAAAGTGGCTTCCTCGTAGTAGGATTCCCCGTTCCAGGCGATGATATGGACTTGTTGAGTCCCGAAGACGAACTCTTGATGGCCATCGTTATCTGCATCTCCGAGTGCGACTGATTCAATCACTGGTTCCCCCCCAGGGTATTCTCCATGCCAGACTAAATCGTAGGTGGCTCCGTTCCATTCGAAAAGCCATCCGGAGGGAGTACCCCCGTAGCTTCCAACACCGATCTCGGGTGTCCCATCCTCGTCGATATCCGCAATCCCTACCCCATAGACGGTTACGCCACCATAGTCGGTCCATACCGGTACTGCATCCCAATCTTCTGTCTCAGCATTCCAGTTCAATGCCCAGGTTCCTGGTGTATACGATCCATCATTTGATACATCTGCGATGATCTCTGTTTTTTGATCGTTATCGACGTCACCACCCCAGACCATGGGACATTCGCAGCTTGCTCCATTGGGGCAGGCCCAGAATGCTTCCGCGACGAAATGATCGACCTCCCAGCGAAGAGCGTACACATGCCATTGGCTGGTTCCCATATTGGGTGCGTTTGAGACCATCACCTCCACATGGCCATCATCGTTGTAGTCGCAGGCGTACACATCGTAGAGGAAATCGACCCCGACGCCGTTGTAGCAGTCAAGCGTGGTCAACGTAGCTCCGTCCCAGGTATAGGCATAGACTCCATCTGCACCGGTGAACCCCCAGGCGACCACTAGCTCGAGGGTCCCATCCTCATTAAGGTCAAAGATGCATGCTCCGGTCGGGATTCGATAAGATCCGCCAGGGACGTACCAGGAATATTCTTCCACATATGTCTGTTGTGCTGCATCGTAAGAAAGTATTCTGCACCATCCTTCATTTTCATAGCCGCCGACGATGATTTCATTGACGCCATCTGCATCAAGGTCTCCGACCGGTTGTGCGAGTTGTGAATGACCCATGCCTCCATAATCATGGCTCCATTGCAGCTCCCAGCCCTCAGACGAATACTTGGGTGAATCAGGTGATAGATATGGGTTTTGAACCTCTGGGGTCATTATTGGAGTGCTTCGTTGCGATTCTATTGCGAGGGATACAGGTGTAAGTAGGAGAAAAAAGCAGAGAGATAATCCTATGAGTTTTTTTATCATGAATTTTACCCCCATTGTACTAATCAGTGATTCCTTATTTAATATTTTGTAAAAGATAAAAAAAAAGCTGAGAAAAGGAGCTTGATAGTGCGGTATGCGTATCATTCTTTGGTGAAGAGCGTATCTGGGATGTTGATCATCAGGTTCCATTTCTCGTCTCGTTTCGGTTTCAGATCATAGGTGTTGAATGGATCAAAGTAGGTCAACACGCCTAAGGAGTAGCTTTTCAGGAACTCTTCGTCGAAGCTGACGTTGAGGTGATCCAGGATATAGCCGAGTCGTTGGACCAGGGTGCTAGAACCCATGAGGACCGTGTAGTCAACGAGACGTTGCATATCAAGGGTGTCGATGTTGTCCTTTAGCAGGCGGATGATCTCTGGAAGACCACCGATGTATTTGAATTTCTCAAGGCTGTCGATAAGGGTTTTTTCCTTGTCCGCCATATTGACTGCCACTCCATCGATGGTGACCGGGGTGAACCCGAAGAATTTTCGTGGGGTGACATGGATGAAGCGATAGGAGATGCCTCTGATATCGGTGTTGTTTCGTATGGCGGTGGTGACGAGGTATACTTGCGTTGGTAGGCTTGGGAGGAGCTTGTGGTAGGAGGCTGCGGTATGAAACGAGAAGTAATAGGGTTCGACGAGTCGGCTTCCGATGATGAACGGATGGATGAACGGGGGTGGCTGAGGCTGTGTTGATCTCAGGAGGAGGTACTGGTTATGTCCAAGGGTGGCGAACCATTTTTTCAGGCTGAGTGCGAAACCAAGGCTGTGCGCTTCTTTTTCTGTGCAGGAGAGGTACGATGAAATTTCTTTTGTGGTGACGAACCAGTGGTTGTCTTGTTCAAGCCACTGGATAAGTTTTTTTTGTGTTTCTGACAATCCTCCCTTCATCACCAAATGAAATAGCGTACCCCTTTTAATAGATTTTTATTACGCAGATTTTTTTTTTATAGAACAAAAAAAGGGAAAAAGATATGGTTTTTTGTCTTACCTGTTTCAATCTTGTGCTCAAAGCGCTCTGAGACTACGGTGTTAGAATTGCCAGTCGCCTGTATAACTGTCGTATTCCTGCGGGTCCATCTCTACATCGTACATGTTTTGAACTGCGTTATGTGCGAGTGGTGTTGCGTAGGCTTGCGCCTCTTCTACTGTATTATAGGTGGATAATCCTTGCATGTAATAGTAGGTGTAGACTCCATTGCTCATCGCTTGGTTTCCATCCCAAGAGAGTTGATTTTCTCCACAGGCAGAATCGACCACACGCCCAGTATCGTCAAGATCGTCCATCCCACCTGAGAAACAGCTATCAAAGATGAAGGCGATCTTCTGGGAGGAGAATGTGTCGAACTTTTGTCGGAGCTGCCCGTCTAATATTAGATACAGATTATAGGACACGATACATTCATCAGTGTATTCAGTGTCCCCGTCGTTGTATCCATCGTAGGTTGAGCCATGTCCTGAGTAGAAGAAGACGCATTCAGATGTTGCTGTGGTTTCCTGGGTGTTCATCCAGTCGATGGCGGCTACGATGGCATTTGCTGTGGCTTTTCTGTTCGTCAGCAACTTGATATGACTATCAGGGTATCCTTTTAAGAGCAGGTAGTTGTACATATCCATCGCATCGTCATCCGGGTAGAGCAGATCATTCTGTGATCCCTGGTAGTCTGCAATGCCAATGACGACCGCCCACTTATCAGGACCCGGTGATGGGGGTTGTGGTTTTCCTTTCGGGTTGTTCCCTTGTTGTGTATTCATGCTGTTGTCCTGGTTGTTCTTTTCATCGAACACTATCTTTGGCCCAGAATAGATTCTCTCAGTATTTTGTTGCGCTGGACCAGAAAAGGATAGTACCGGCACAAGAAAGAGACCAGCTATCAAGAAACTTATGAGTATTTTTCCTTTCATGTATATCCTCCTTTGGAAAAAATATATCCTTTTTTTATTTAAAAAGATTGGTATTTTTCTACCATTTTAACTCCTTAAAAAAAAATGGGATGATGATAGTTTTTCATTGTAAATGCCTCTCTTTCTGCACCAGTTATTCCATCGAAACCTTGGTTTTGGAGGGATTAGTAAATAAAAGCCCTGTTGTATTACTGTCTTGCACTATGAAGGTGACCTGCCCTTATTGTAAACGGCGGATACGTATCGTTCGAAATCGGAAGAACACGTGTGGCTGTGGCAAACTGCTGAACTACCGTCATTTCCTGCATGAGAAGATCTCCTATGATGTGTACCTGGTTGACGCGAATATCTTGATTTATGCGTTTGATAGCCGTAGCACGCGTCGGAAATATTGTGAGGTGATCCTGCAGTTTCAGGATCCATCGATGTGTATTGCGACGACTCATCAGATCATCGAAGAGGTTGGGGGAGCAATCGAACAACAACTCTCTGAGGATCTACTGATTTATCATATCGGTGTGATCCCTGATGATCTTAAAGAGATTAAAACCATGGTGTTAAAACAACCATCGATTGCTGATTTGTCCTTGGTGCAGGCAGCCTATGAGCATCCAGAGGTGCGGGGGATCATCACCTATGATAATGATTTTGCTCGTATCGCGACCGCGGGGTTAATCGAACAGAAAGCTTCCGTGAAGTTCTGGTTGGGGACCGCAAAGGATTTTGTGGAGAAACATCGTCTCAAGATGCCTGAGAAAGATGAGGAAAAAGACAACGGGTAACATCTATTTGTTCTGCTGAATTATTTTTTTTTAAAAAGGTGTTGTGCTGTGGTGTTGAGAAGGAAAGGGGGGTCCGGTGGATGTTCAAAATTCTGGGAGGAAAGGTTTGAAACGTAAAAGCTTTCTTTACGGAAAGTCCAGACCCCCATAATATCATATGTTGTACTAGTACATAAATGTTATCCTAGTGTATGCCGGGATATAAGATATAATATATAATAGAACCTCGGAGGACCGGGAATCAAGCAGTAAGATGCAACATTCATAACAAAAGATGGGCAAAAAACAATGAATAAATCCACAAAGAGAGATTCTAAAAAGAAATGAGGTGAGTGATTGGACTCACCAGTTGTGTCCGTGATCGTCTATCCGTAAAAATGAGTTAGGATATAGAGCACAATAAGCCCGATGAGGATCTCGGAGATCTTGAAGGTCTGGCGAATAAATCGTATGAATTTCAGGAACATGATCAACATAGTCAAGATCATGATGATACAGGTCGGTTGCGGGTTCTTGTCATTGTTCTTCAAGATATCCTGCAAGGACGGGTTCTGCGTAACAACAGCATTTATTTTTGTTTGAACACTTTTCCATTCAACCGCAGAGACCATGGGCACGGACAGGATAAGAATAGCAGCTAGTAGACTTCCAATAAATATTTTTTTTCTCATAAGCTTCCTCCCCTGATAAACAGGTTCAGATTTCCAATCCCCGCTCCTCTTATAAATGTTTTGAAGGAGATGTTTTTTCCACCGCTACACTCTTTTGATGGCCTAGACTCCTTCATTCGGGTTGTTTTATCAATTTCAGGAGGCTGATGATCTTTTCGTCATCGATTTCCTCCACCTTGTAGACCTTGATATGTTTCATGGTCTTTCCACTGCCTTCAAAAAGCCCTTGCTGCTGCTTCGTCAAACCCTTCAGGAGAAACCCTAAGTTGACATGGTCTTTAAGCGCGGCGATGTAATACTTACCACAGGGATCCTCCGATGTGGATCCATAACAGGGGACTCCAACCTTCATTTCTTCACGAATGTCAGGAAATGTCCTGAGGATGATGCTGCGTAATTCCTGACAGATTTCTTTCTGCGGGGATTTCTGTTTTTTTATGTACTCATCAACCTTCGTATCCATAGCCACAAGCACAGGGTATTATCATTTAAGGTTTTTGAAGGAGGAACAAGTGCATTCTGATCATTTTCGTCTTTGAATTTGGGAATAAATCTGGAATAAATTGGAATGAATTTGTAAAAAATGGATATAAGAGAATCCGCCCATGCGTCTGCTGAGAACAAGAAAAGGATGTGATTTGACAATGAAGAAAAAAATAGTAACGCAATGCATCGGAGCCGTGCTCGCAAGCATAATATTTGCGACCTATCCGATATCCCTGGTTGGAGCACAAATGACTCCTGCCATGAAGGATGGTATACCGAACAATGAGACCAGTTCAATCTCGCTCAAAGAACTAACCGGTCAGGGATTGAATCTTGAACAGCTTTATTGCGAATTACAAAACATGTATGGTAGCATCCATACTGATGATCAAAACAGGGAACAAAGCAGTCTGTCTCTAAGAGATTTTTCCGAGAACCGCCTCTTCTCATGTCGAGGTTTTGCTTAGGACAGCCTCTTTTCAACCCCCGGCCCCCATAAAGGAGGTTGTGCCAGACTTTTTTTTCACCTCCCCTGAGATTTGAGGCGCAACTTCCTCCTTTCCTTTTTTTATCCTCTCCGGCAGAAATATTTTTAATATATGAAAAACTACTCTTTTCATCATACCACGGGGTATTACTATGAAAAACCTAAATTTGTTCTTTGCATTGGGAAGTATCATTCTCCTCGTATGCCTCTCCAGTTCCAGTGTTGATGCATATACTCTATCGCCAGATCAACCAGGACCATACCATATCGGTTCCTACAGGATAGTATATCTTGTCCCGCAGTATGGTCTCTTCACCGCGACCATCCGATACCCTGCCACAACAGACGGGAAGCGTACACCAGTAGATACCGCGGCAGCTCCCTGTCCAGGGATCGTGGTTGCGAACGGATTTGCAGGGTCTGAAAAACAAATCACCTGGGTCCCTGATCATCTGACATCCTATGGATATGTGACATTGTGCTTTACCCCACCGCATCGACTGTCATTGGACACCACTCAATGGGCTTCCGGGTTCATTGGTGGTATCACCGCACTTCGTAAGCAAAATACACGCATATGGTCACCAATCTATCAAGTCCTTGATGAAGAGACCTGGGGCGCGATCGGCCTTTCCATGGGAGGTGGTGGATGTGTCGAGGCGACTGGAACACCTGGCTCGCAGATTGATGCATCTGTCGCCCTGGCTCCCGCAGGTTTCCCAGATGTTTTTGCTGCAGCACGGAACATTGTTGTCCCTATTCAACTCCAAGTTGGGACTGTCGATAAAATCGTTCCACCAGAGCATGTCTTGCCAATCTACACCGAACATCTCACAAATGATACAACCAAAGAATATCTCGCGATCACCGGTGGGAACCACATCGGGTACATCGACGAGGCGTTTGCAATACCTGCTCAACAATGGGGCATCGACAATCCACCAGGGATTAGTGTTGAACAGCAACATAATATCTCTCGGACCTATTTCACGGCTTGGTTCCAGTATCATCTCAGACATCTGGATGAATACTACACATATATTTTCGGAGAGGAAGCCGCACATGATTTAGATTCTGGAGTTCTTGCTGATTTTCGTTTTCATATTCTTTAATAATAATAAAATAAAAAAAAAAGATTATATTTTTGACATCCCGGAAGTGTTCTCAGAACTGGAAACGAATGGAAAAATTTTCCTGGGAAACAGGTTCGAGACTGTCAAATTATATCTTTTAAGATAGACAAACATTCAGGGGTATTACTTTTCTTTATGACACAGAAGGTATATTTTTAAGGTATCAAGCTATGTAAATATCAAAATAATTGGTGATGGGACTATGAGAAAAATCGTTGTCGTACTCGTCGGAGTGCTTTTGATTTCATTGTGTTTGATGAGTGGGTGTACGGAGAATACCTCAAAAAACAATACTGTAAAAGACACCGATGGCGATGGATACAAAGATGCTGTTGATGCATTCCCCTCAGACAGTACCGAATGGTCTGACACAGATGGAGATGATATCGGCGATAACAGCGATGCGTTCCCTTTAGATGCGAACGAGACACGGGATACGGATGGCGACGGGGTTGGTGATAATTCCGATGCGTTCCCGAACGATCCATCTGAATCACATGATGCAGATGGCGATGGCGTGGGTGACAACACAGATTACTACCCTAATGATCCGACACGCTGGGAGCAGCAGTCCTCCGATGAGTTTCTAGTAACTGCTCAGCCATTTCTTAACAAACTTGATTTGGATGACAGCGAGTTGAGAACATACGCAAACACTATTCTTACCGGCTGTGACGCGTCCAGCACCGAATGTTTCGTGAACGCGCTGTACCGGGATGTGATCATGAACTACACCTGTCTTACAGCTCCGATGAATACTGCGACATTGCAGACGCCACAACAAACCATCCAACGAAAACAAGGGACCTGTGAAGACCTATCCATTTTGCTCTGCTCGTTGCTCTCCAATCTCGGATTGAGCTCCTATCTTGTCTTTACAAATACGCATGTCTATGCAATGGTTTCTGATGTCAACGGTGATGATCTCTGGAATGTCGCTGAGCAGTCATTGCTTGAATTCGTTGAAGTTTCTTTTGGTGAACCTCTTTCTCAGCCGATTCAACAACCCGTTACACTCAACCCATTAGATATATTGTATGTTGGTGGATTGGAGAATCAAACATACGCATTTTCTGGCATCATTGATTATATGACCATTGAGTATACGATAGAATCGGATCAACCATTGGATCTGTTCATTGTCGGTTCACAGTCAGATTTCTTTATTCTGAAAAATGGTGATCTTGCGAACTTTATTCCTTTAGAGGAATGGCTACAAATGACCACAGTAACTGGAACGAGCCCTCAGCTGGATACCTATGGTGGTTTCATTCTTTTTAATAACAACGAAACACACATAGCGACAGCGAACGTTAACCTTTTATTCAAATTTCAACCATCGTTTTATGGAACATACAATAAAAACAAGATGACTGTCTATACCCTAGGGGGAAAGAATGCCGTCCTTTTGGATCCAACGGCTGGTGACTTTGGATTCCCCGGGTATGATGCTGAGATTGTTGGGGTGAAGAAAGCAATCGA
>JGI20215J15232_1000078_pt1 | contig 29899 bp, 25 predicted proteins | sample WetSurMetagenome_2_FD_15232 | JGI IMG/M metagenome (IMG submission 15232) | reverse complement strand
TGTCCTGTTCGTTTTGTGAGGAATGACAGTACGGGTCGTCTGCGGTGATGATGAGATGGCCACCGCGGCAGCCGACGTACATATATGTCATGAAGGTGTCAGCGGCAACGTTCAATCCGACGTGTTTCATACAGGTGAGTGCTCGAAGTCCGCAGAAGGATGCAGCAGCAGCGACCTCAAGGGCGACTTTTTCATTGACGGAGTATTGGAAATAAAAATCAGGGTCTTTGTTTTGTTTGGTTGCTTCTTTCGCGAGAGCAGAGAAGGTATCTGCAATCTCTGATGAGGGTGTGCCTGGGTAGGTGGTGGCGACGTCGACGCCTGCTTCTAAAGCACCGCGGGTGATCGCTTCGTTTCCTAAGAGCAGTATCTGCTTTCCTGGTTTGTCTTCTGTAAGTTCAGACATTATTAACACCATCTTGGTAAAAGATGCGTAATTCCCCTGGATGTGGTAAAAAAAAGACAGCATATAAATCTAACCGTACATGGTGGAGCGCTCTTGGAACATTATAACATTTTTGTATATCGGCTTAATGATAAACAAAAATGATGGGTAGACTCTTATCTGTATTCACTCGGAGTATACCAGGAGGTTTACCATCCTGTGATGGCGCACCCGCATCACTACTTGCATATACAACTACAAACAAGATACTTAAAACAGTGGCTCTTTCATCGGTCTGGAAGGAATTAAGCTGGTAGTTGTAGAGTGCATCCCATCCCTCCTAGTGAGACCAGCATCCTTCCCTTTTTTTATTATAAAAGACTTTTTCTTGCCATGACACGACATGGTTTTTTTGCGCAAATACGAAAGTATATGTACTCAACGCCGGTTACAGAAAATTGGAGAGATTAAGAAGGAGTTATCGGGATCACTAACACGACTACCATATCTGCTTGTTATCCTGATTTTTGCCTCTTCTTGACTATCAGAAAACACTGGAGGGTTGGAGAAATATGACCACAAAAAACTATGTGATAATGGAACATAAGATTGTCCCGAAACAAGTACCGTTGTTCGAAGAGCAAGACGATGGGAATCTTATCCCGTACGTCAAGGAAACATAATCTAATCTACTATTTGGTACATCACGGCGGATCAATGGTTAGCCGTTGACCAAAATTTTTTTTTTTATACTTTTTTTTAAAAAAAAATTATTCAATTGATAGGGTGATTTTCCTTAGGAAAAATCCATATAAATCTGAACCATATGTTACCGCTGAATGGAAAAAAAAGTTGCGTTGAGCATCGCAGGATCTGATTCCTCAGCAGGAGCGGGGATCCAGGCGGACCTCAAATCATTCTCCTTTCTTGGTGTGCACGGGGTTACTGCCATTACTTGTGTGACTGCGCAGAACACACGACAGGTACGATTTATCTACAAAGTTCCAGCTGCTATCATTGAAGCGCAGATCGAAACCTTGTGTGATGATTTTTCCCTTGATGCAGTAAAAACAGGGATGCTGTATGACGAGGAAATCGTCCATGTCGTGGCACACCAGTTGAAAAAACATCATCTCAGACCAGTGGTTGACCCGGTGATGGTCGCAACCAGCGGTGATGCTTTATCAAACAAGGGTTTTATTGTTTCCTTGAAAAAAGAACTGGTGCCGTACTCATTGATGGTGACTGCGAATGTCCCAGAAGCGTGTAGTCTTGCGAACATGACTATTACAGATGAAAAAGACGTTGAGAAAGCAGCGAAGGACATTTTCGATCTTGGCCCGGAATATGTTTTAATCAAGGGTGGTCATCTGCAGGGGGATATGGTCACCGATGTCCTGTATGATGGGAAAGCGTTCCATCATTTCACCCTCCCACGGATCCCTCAGAAAAAAGCGCACGGCTCTGGTTGTACGTTGTCCGCCCTCATCACCGGGTTGCTCGCGGTAGGAGAACCTCCGGTTAGTGCAGTCAGCAAAGCAAAATCCATTGTCTGGAGCATGATTCACGAGGGATATACTCCCGGGAAGGGTGCTGATGTGCTGAACCATTCCACCACAGTACAGATCCCACCGATTATCCAATATAGTGAGCAATTCGATGTCTGGCTTCAACTCAAAAACGCGGTCGAAACACTGCTGTCATTCCTCCCAGTTCAGCTGATCCCTGAGGTCGGAACGAACTTCGTCTACGCTCTTCCTAATGCAACGAAACGGACAGACGTGTGCGGCATCCAGGGACGAATCTCCAGATATAAAGACCAAGCCTTGCTCTGCGGCAGCCTTGATTTTGGCGCTTCCAAACATGTGGCATCCATTGTTCTTGCTGCGATGTCATCTGATCCGACCATGCGATCCGCTCTTAACATCCGCTATGCAGAAAAAACACTCAAGGTCTGCACAAAACTAGGTTGTACTCTTGGTTCGTTCGACCGAGGATTAGAACCAAAGAATGCTTCCTCAACCATGGAATGGGGAACGAACCATGCGATTGTCACAGCCGGGTATGTCCCTGACATCATCTTTGATTCGGGTGCGGTGGGAAAAGAACCGATGATCCGCGTACTGGGGAAAAACCCGCAGGACGTTCTGACCAAAATCAAGAGAATTGCTGATGCATCATTCCCATAAGATATAAAATTACGAAACATATAAATACGATGACGTTTATAGGACCGTTCACTAACCTAGGAACTTACGGAGAGGTATAGTTTATGACAGCAAAAGAAGAAAGCGAAGAAAACGTGATCTATGTAGGAAACAAACCACCAATGAGCTACGTTCTGGCAGTTGTCACGCAATTCAACAGCGGATCTACTGAAGTTGTCATCAAGGCACGAGGCCGAGCCATTAGCAGAGCAGTCGATGCCGCAGAAATCACCAGAAACCGGTTTGTCCAAGATGCAAAAATCAAAGAAATACGCATCGGAACAGAAGCGATCACCAACGAAGAAGGACGAACCTCGAACGTCTCATCAATCGAGATATCTCTGTCAAAGTAAAGCAGGAGTATTATAACGAAATAATACTTCTTTCCTTTTATTTTTCCTCTGAAGTGTATACTATAGCATTTTGAATTAACAATTAAATATGTATATCAATGGTCTTTATTTTATACAAGTAACGTAGCATATGGTTTTTATAGGAGAACAATGTTATTAATTATAGATAGGGGGAAAGCAACTGGATGAGAAACCTCTGATTGGAGTCAGTATCTGTGCTGTGGTTCTTATTGTGATGGGTTCAAATAATATAGTATTAGCTAGTGAAGGTAAGCCTGATTTGATTGTTGATGGCATAGGTAGCGTTAAAGAACCAGAGATTAATGTTTATTCGATTGTGGTGATTATTAAAAATATTGGGAACGAAACTGCCACTGGAACTTTTTATGTGCACTGGGAAAATAGGAGACTATTATTTTTTGGACGTATTGTTCGTTCTGGGAATCTTACAGCTTCCATCAGCGAATTGAACCCTGGGGAAGTTTATCAATATAATTTTGGGACATTAGGGCATTATATCCCCTTTTTTGGTTTCTTCATTGAATTAAATTGTACGGTAAATCCTGAGAAAACAATAGAAGAAAGCAACTTTAATAACAACTATCTTACAAATAGATGGGTTAGGGGTATTGGGTTTATAGATTAATTATGAGAAGATAATCAATGTTAAGGAAAGGGTTGGCAATAGGAATCATTCTCTTATTCGTTGGTGTGACCATAGCACCAACTATCAACTTCAACACTGTGAAAGCATCACAGCAGAACCTCATCCAAGAGAGAATCAATCAGAGGGAGTTACTGTTCCAGACCATTGTTGATATTGCTAATAATAAAGAGATACAACGAATCATCCTTAAAGCACAGATGAGCAGAGGGGTATTCCCAGAATCAGAGTTGTCTGTTGTAACGAAGAACCAAATCAGACAGATGTATTTCATTGGATTGATTCTGTCAAAGGTTATCAGTAAAGCAAGGATACAATCAATGATTGGGAAGTATCAATTCAATAATCAGGAGATTCAGAAGGAGTTTTCTTCGGTTATTGAAAAAGATACAACACTCAAAGGGGAAATAACTCAGTTACAGAACTCTGAGTGTGATTGTGAAAATGATAATTCAACAGAGTATCCAATATTATGTGGGATATTAACGATACTATTTATTGTGTTGGCCGCTATTCTATTTCCATTCAAACTAATATTTGACGTTTTCATTGGTATTTTTAATGGGACATTACTTGAATCAGCTGTCATATTCCTCGGATTAATTATAGATACAATTCTGTTTCCCATCATATTATTTTTAGGTATTACACTATATTTGATTTTGTTTGTATATGACTGTTGGGATATAGCACCATACTTTTCAATCTTATAGAATGGAATCACAAGGAAGATAACATCAAATGAAACAAAAATGGTTGGCAATAGGAATCATTCTCTTATTCCTTGGTGTGACCATAGCACCAACTATCAACTTCAACACTGTGAAAGCATCACAGCAGAACCTCATCCAAGAGAGAATCAATCAGAGGGAGTTACTGTTCTAATAATAAAGAGATACAACGAATCATCCTTAAAGCACAGATGAGCAGAGGGGTATTCCCAGAATCAGAGTTGTCTGTTGTAACGAAGAACCAAATCAGAAAGATGTATTTCCTTGGTCTGATACTGTCAAAGGTTGTCATTAATTCAAGGATTCAATCAATGGTTCAACAGTATCAATTTAACAATCAGAATATACAGATGGAGATGTATGACGTCATTGAAAAGGATACAACACTCAATACAGAAATTACTCAGTTGAAGGGCTTTGACTGCGATTGTAATAATAAAGATACTACTTTTTATTGGCGTTTTCCTATGATATGTGTTCTTTTGCTTCCTTCAGTATTACTAAATTTCTTTCTTTATATAATAGCGATATTTATCTGGGGATATTTAGGGTTTTATCCACCTGTTCTGTTTTTTGAACATAAGTTAGATAAGTTTGATAGTATTGGATTTAGACTCAGTTGTTTCTGGTGGCATTTTATGTTTTCAGAATGGTGAATCAATGATTAGGAAATGGTTGGCGATAGGAATCATTCTACTGTTCCTTGGTGTGACCATAGCACCAACTATCAACTTCAACACTGTGAAAGCATCCCAGGATGATGACCTGGTGGAAGTCACCACACAAGCCTGTGGTATCCAGGGATATGGGAATACCACGGTGAAACTCACCAGAGAACAATACCAGAACCTGGAACAGTATCTGGTGGAGTTCAGAGCACGGTTGAACCAGACAACCACAAGGGAGGAAGCAGTTCCTATCTTCAAGGATGCAGTGGTGGAGTTGGATAAGTATGGGTTGTTGCCGGAGGGAATAAGTGTTAAATACACACAGAAATTGGTGACAGGTTTGTATCAACATCAAAATATAATAAGGCACCTGAAAACATTGCTTCCTCATCAATTATCTACTCAGGAGGATAATGGTAATATCTTCTGCTTGATTGCGGGATATACTGATCACACTACCTTTGAAAATCCCGGGGGTCTTTTCTTTAATTGGTTATATCGGTATTCCGACAATATTTTGTTACTTGGTATCGGTCTTTATATGTATTTTTTCCTTACTGTTTTTTGCTGGATTAATCCATTCGCAATGTCGAATAGGATCAGTCTGAGTCACAATGGTGGTGTTCCCTCAGATGGGTGGGTTACTACCATTGGTTTGCTTGGAATCAAAAAATTTCAGGGAAACATGCGAGGGGCGCTCCCCATAGATGGAACAAGATGGTCTATGGGTGGCCCAAGCGGGGACACATCAAAAAAATACCCTGCGGCGGTGGGTTTTGTCGGACTGAAAATTGGTATCAGTACTGATGATGTATTCGAGGATTTAATTACGGGTAAATTTTTTATGTATCTTGGCTCAGCGATCTGGACAGAAATATCTACTTTCAATTAAAAAAGAGGAAATTGAGCCATGAAAATGGCTCGATTTGCTTAGATTTATTTTTCCGGTAGCATGTAGGCGATATCATCCCAGGGGTGTCGGTACAACCCTTGTTTCAGGCGCTTCTGGTCAAGATAATGACCGATGAGTCCGATGCTGCGGCCAAGGACGAATAATCCGTTGAGCGCCCCCATCTTGATGTAATCATCGGCCTCTTGTTTCGTCAGCTCTGATCGGAGGAGATCGACAAAACAGATGCCGATACAGCCATCCACGTTCAAAATCAGATTATCTCGTTTTGATGTGGTGATCTTCTCAACCTCTCGCGCGTAGTCAAGCAGAGGGGTACTCTTGAAATGTTTCTTGGCATAGGAGCTGATGATTGTGACTCGCATGTCAGGGTTGTGGATGGATTTTATGAGATGACCGATCCCCTGAATATTGGCTCCCTTTGCTTTCATATCGTCAACGAACTGCTGGGGTGTTTTCCCTGCGTCATATGCTTCGGAGAACATCTGTGCCGCGCCATCGATCGCACCACCGAACCGGGGTCCAATCGTCAGCATTCCGGAGACAAGAGAGGATATCAGGTCTTTGCCTGCTCGGGTCGCAACGATCGTGTTATGTGCACCAGACACTGCAGGTCCATGATCTGCGGTCACCATGATGGCCATTTCGATGAACTTCGTGGCATAGTCTGGTAACAGTCTCTTAAACCAAAGGATGGACAATACCCCACCAATGCCAATATCCTTTTTGAACACCTCAGAAATCTGCATGTTCCCATAGATGAGTTCCTCGCCACGGTCATCGGAGATAGTGGAGATGAAATTCGCTGGTTTTCGCACTAGTTTTGCTTTGACCGCGGTGTTGTAATCCATCGGGATCTTGACGGTAGGTGGCTCAGGCAGGGGAACAATAATTTTCTTTTTCACCAGGTCCTTGTAGACCACTGCGATTTTCTCACCATAATCATCAAACGAACTGGGGACAATCGCACCAGCTGCCTTGAGCGCTGCGTTCTTTGCATCCGCTGTTTCTGATTCAGACCCGGCTTTTGCACCAGCATGACCGAACTGCACCTCAGTCTTAAACGCCTTAGAACAGGTGCCAGTCACCCACATGACAAGAGGTTTAGTGATCAATTTTTTCTTCAGTGCATCTACGATGGTGTACTCATCGGATCCACCGACCTCGCCAAGACAAACCAGCATCTTGACCTCAGGGTTCTTTTCGTAGCGAAGCAGATGATCAAGTAACGTAGTCCCAGGATATCGGTCACCGCCGATGGCGATTCCCTCATACAACCCATCCGTGTTCAGAGACACGATGTTGTATGCCTCGTTGCTCAGTCCACCGGATTTTGAGACAAAACCAACGGATCCTGGTCGATGCAGTTTGGAATCCATGATGTTCTCAATGGTCCCACCCGTGTTGCCTATTTTGAATGCACCAGGGACGATGCCTCCGACGGTCGCTGGTCCTATGATGACCTTCTTGAGTTGTTTTGCTTTTACGATCAACTCTCGCATGCGACGCTCGGGGACTCCTTCTGCGATGATGACAACGGTTCGGATCTGTGGGATCGCGAATGCCTCCTCAGTCGATGCTGCAGCGGATCGGAACGATGCGAAGTTGATCATCACATCAACATTCTTGTGCCGGTTCGCCGCGTTCTTCAATGATTTGTAGACAGGGACGAGGATTTCTTTTGGTCCGAAGAAAAACTTCTGGAAGCTGTCGTTCCCTGTCGGGTTGACGATAGCAGCCACAGATGGTGTTTTTCTGCCTGCGACGTAATCGAAATCCAGCATCCGCTGGACCGCATTGGTCTGCATGTTGTAGATGAACGATTGGGTATCTTTATCAAATAACAGGTAGTCTTTCTTGCTTGCCATGGTTATTTACCTCCTTTGAGTGCCATACTGACAATCTTGGTCATATGTGTCTCTGGTCCGTAGACCTCAATGGGGACGCCGAGTTGTTCACCAAGCTCCCGCATGATCCGTAGACCTTCCTTGTAGTTTGGTCCACCACGGCGGACGTAGATTTTCACCTTGTTTTCTTTGAGTTTCTCTTTGTATTCTTTTAATGCACGCACGATGCCTTTGAAGGTGTTGGCGATATCAGTGAAGTTCGCGATACCTCCCCCGATGAACAGGAATTTTCCTTTCGGGTTCTTCTTGCGTGTCATGAGATCCAGGATTGTTTTTGCATACAGGTAGGTGAACTCTTCGTTGGGATCCCCAGAGTATTCCCCGTAGTTCGCCATTTCGCTCATGAATCCAAGGTCGGTAATCGTGTCTGCATAGATAACGGAGGCTCCACCACCGGCAACCATGGTCCAGACTCTCCCATCTGGGTTGAGCACGGTGAGTTTCAGCGACGCCCCGGTTTTAGAGTCCAGGTCCGCAATATATGCTTCTTCTTTGGAAAGCATCCGACCAAATGGCGAGGGAAACTTGATGTCACCCCATTTCTTCCCGCTGACGAACTCAGCAGTGTCGTCGAGTTTCGCAGCAAGATCTAAAGGCACAATGCGGTTCTCGGTGATGACGAACGGGTTGATCTCCAGGTAGGTGTAGTTGAGGTCTGCATAGAATTTGAACATCCCCTCGATGAAACCAGCAATGAGTCCTTTTCGCTCTTTTGGGACGCTTCCGAGCAGTTGTTTTTCAATATCGGATGCGGATGGGTAGGTCCTGATTGGGATGGTCATGCGTACTGCTTTTGCATCGATGTCCCCAACGTTGATCCCACCCTGATGATGGAACAGGATCTGGTCGCCTTCTCGCTGTGAGAGGATCGCCAGGTAGTACTCGTCGTTCTCGTTGTGTGGGACGAAGGGTTCAACGATGAAATGATCAAGGATCCCTGTCACGGTCCCAACGGTGACTGGTTTGCTCATCCGTTCTTTGATCCATTTTTCTGCTTCTTTCCAGTCCGCGTTGAGCAACAGCAGCTTGTTTTTTCCTCGTCGTTTGATGAGTTGATCTGGTTTGACAACGAGTTTTTCTTTTGCCAGCCATTTGTAGGTGCTGGGGAGTTTCTTCAGATCGGTTTGTGGTCCGATGCTGAGGAATTTATTCTCTATGGTGTATGCTCCATTGGTGTATTCTTTTAAGAGACGGGCGATCATGTTTTTCCCGTCTGCTTCTCGTATTGCTTTCTGCGCCATATTTTCATCCTCTTTTTTTTAGAGTTTTTTCTTCAAATGATCCGCGATGGCATCGATGAATTCCTCTGTGTAGACTTGTTTGTTCTTCGGGCTTGGTGTCGCGACTCGGAGTAGATCTCCAGTCATGATGCCGGCCTGGATTGTCTCAAGGGATGCTTCCTCGAGTTTGTGGGCAAAGTCAACGAGTGCTGGTGTGTTGTCTAGTTCGCCTCGTTTCTTAAGAGCGCCCGTCCAAGCGAAGATAAGTGCCATGGGGTTCGAGCTTGTTTTTTCTCCTTTAAGATATTTGTAGTAATGTTTCTGGACGGTCCCATGGGCTGCCTCATATTCGAAGTATCCTTCTGGTGAGACGAGCACAGAGGTCATCATCGCGAGACTGCCATAGGCGGAGCCAAGCATATCGGACATGACGTCCCCGTCGTAGTTCTTGCATGCCCAGAGCATGCCGCCTTCGGATTTCATGATGCGTGCGACCGCGTCATCGATTAAGGTGAAAAAATATTCGATGCCTGCGTCTTCGTATTTTCTCTTCCAGTTCTTCTCGTATTCCTCCTGGAATATCTGCCGGAAGCGTGCGTCGTAGGTCTTGGAGATGGTGTCTTTTGTGGCGAACCAGAGAGGTACTTTCTGGTCGAGTGCGTAGGTGAAGCATGCTTTTGCGAAGCTGGCGATGGATTTGTCGGTGTTGTGGATCCCTTGGAGGATTCCTGGGCCTTTAAAGTCCTGGATGGTGAGTCGAATCGGTTGTCCACCATCTGCTGGGGTGAAGACGAGTTCTCCTTTGCCAGGTCCTGGGACACGTATCTCCTGGTTTTTGTAGACATCTCCATACGCATGTCTGCCGATGTGGATGGGTTTGGTCCAGTTCCGTACCCCTGGTGGGATGTTCTGTACCAGGATCGGGCTGCGGAAGACCGTCCCGTCAAGAGCTGCTCGAATGGTCCCATTGGGGCTAGGCCATTCTTTTTTGAGGTTGTATTCTGTGATGCGGTCCTTGTTTGGTGTGATGGTTGCACATTTCACTCCGACGCCATGTCTCTTTATCGCATCAGCGGCATCATGGGTGATTTTGTCATCGGTCTCATCACGTTTTTTCAACCCCAGGTCGTAGTATTCCAGGTTCATGTCGAGAAATGGGAAGAGGAGTTTTTCTTTGACCATCTGCCACATGACTCTGGTCATTTCGTCTCCATCGATTTCCACGATGGTATTTTTCATCTTGATTTTTCCAGTTGGTTCTTTTGTTTTTTTCATGTGTCTGATTCCTCCAATCTTATTTTATATAATTAAGTGATCCTCCCGCTAGGATGATGTGTCGGTCACGTTCGGAAAGCTCGAAGGCGGCGGTGAACTCTTTTCCTTTTGTCTTGTTCTTTACTTTCACAGTGGTTTCTTTTCCGGAAAGAGCAGTGCGTACGTCGGGGATCTCCAGCTTGTCTCCTTGGTCGATGGTCGCATAGTCGTCTTTGTTGGTGAATGTAAGAGGTATGATGCCAAAGTTAATCAGGTTTGCTTTGTGGATCCGCTCCATGCTTTTTGCGATGACTGCTTTCACACCCATGTACATGGGGCAGAGCGCGGCGTGTTCCCGTGAGGAGCCTTGTCCGTAGGAGACACCGGCGACGATGATGTTCTGCAGGCCTGATTCTTTTATCTTTTTTGCTCGTTCGTAGAACTTAGGGTCGACGACTTCGAAGAGGAACTCTGAGTATTTCGGGACGTTGGAACGGTATTTCATTTTTGCTCCTGCAGGGATGATGTGATCGGTGGTGATCTCATCGCCGACTTTGATGGTGACTTCTGCGGTGATGGTGTCCGGTAGTGGGGTGTTCTTTGGTGGTTCTCCGATGTTTGGTCCCCGTTCTATCGTTATTTTTGAGGAGTCCTTTGGTGGGAGGATGAACATGCCATCGTCGATGTGGAATTTCTTTGGCATCGACATTTTTGGATAGGTGATGCCTTGTTTTTCTAGGTCGCGTGGGTCGGTGATCTTCCCGGTGATGACTGCCGCGGCTGCGGTCTCAGGGCTGACGAGGTAGACTTGTGCGTCTTTGGTGCCTGATCTGCCCAGGAAGTTCCGGTTGCTCGTACGAAGAGATACTGCGCCAGATTTTGGTGATTGGCTGTTGCCGATGCAGAATCCACAGGCGGATTCCGCGATGCGGGCTCCAGCTGCAAGGAGATAACTCATGCCGCCGTCGCGGGTGATGTTCTCCAGGACTTGTTTTGAGCCGGGGGCGATGACGAGGCTGACGTTGGGGTGTACTGTCTTGTCTTTGAGGATGTGCGCGACGGTCATCATGTCAGTGTATGATGAATTGGTACAGCTTCCGATGCAGACCTGGTCGACGGGGAGTCCTTCGATGTCCTTGATTTTTTTGATGTTGCCAGGGCTGTGCGGGGTTGCTGCGAGTGGTTCAAGTTCGCTAAGATTAATGTCGACGATTCTGTCGTAGATTGCGTCATCATCGGGGAGGAGTTCGACCCAGTCTTTTTCTCTGCCTTGTGCTTTGAGGAAGTGTTTGGTGATCTCATCGCTTGGAAAAACCGATGTCGTGACACCGCATTCTGCACCCATGTTGGTGATGGTCGCCCGGTCTGGGACGGTGAGGGTTTTAACGCCTTCGCCGCCGTATTCGAAGACGCATCCGACGTTTCCTTTGGTTGAGAAGATCTCTAGGACCTTGAGGATGACGTCTTTTGCGCTGACCCAGGGTCTTAGTTTTCCAGATAGATTAATCTTGATGACTTTCGGATAGGCCAGGTAGAAGGGACCTCCAGCCATGGCGACCGCAACATCAAGTCCTCCCGCTCCGATCGCGATCATGCCGATGCCACCACCTGTGGGAGTGTGCGAGTCTGAGCCTAGGAGGGTTTTTCCTGGTTTTCCGAAGCGTTCGAGATGGACCTGGTGGCAGATACCATTACCTGCGCGGGAGTATACGATGCCGTATTTTGCTGCGACGCTTTGGAGGTAGCGGTGGTCGTCTGCGTTTTCAAATCCGATTTGTACGGTGTTGTGGTCCACGTAGCTGACGGAGAGTTCTGTCTTTACTTTGGGGACATTCATTGCTTCGAATTGGAGGTAGGCCATGGTTCCGGTGGCATCCTGGGTGAGTGTCTGATCGATTCGAATTCCGACTTCTTTTCCTTTTTCTGGTTTGCCTTCGATGATGTGGGTAGCAAGTATCTTTTCTGTGATTGTTTTTCCCATAATCATTCCTCTGGTAATTTGTATTGGTGCGGGAATGGGGATTGATTTAATAAACTTTGTGTCCTTTTTTCCTCACATAAACAATTGAAAGACAGGTAAAAGTGTATTTTAGTAAAATTTATTCAATAAATTGCACATTCTACTAAAATATAAAATTTATTTGGGTAATATGAGATAATTATTTATGGGAGTTTCCCATTGCAGGGTCTGTGAACCACCAGACCCTGACCAAGAACGAAAAAAAAGTCCTCTGCGGCATCTGCGCCCGCCCACAGATCACAGACAGTGAACTCTCCAGCCACCTCCAGGTCAAACTCTCCACGCTTACCTCCATCAAACGACGGCTCGCAGCAGAAGGATACTACCGACCACTCATCTTCCCCCTCCCCAACAGACTCGGCTGCGAACTCCTCGCAGTAATCTACATGCAATTCAACCCAGTCATCCCCCTCAAACAACGCATGGAGACCACCAAACGCACCATCGAGGTCTTCGACGAAATCTTCTTCTCCGTTGGCGAAGAAGAAAAAGGATTCTCCATCAGCCTCTCACAGAACTACACCAACATCGGACGCATCAACGAGATCCGTACCGAGACATTTGGAAAACTCGGGTTACTGGAAAAAGAATANCCCCACGAGGTCATCTTCCCCTTCGAAACNAGCCACATCCACCGGTTCTTCGACTTCACCGCCTTCCTCCAACACCTCTATAATCTCCAAGACGACACGAAACTCCCAACAACCCCGGAGCTCTTCCGAAACATCAACACCGTAACATTCTCACCAAAAGAAAAAAAAGTATACAGCACACTTGTCGAACACCCGACCGCGACCACACAACAAATCGGAGACTTGGTCAACCTCTCACGACACACCGTCGCCCGCATGAAAAAAAAATTCTTCGAAGATGGACTGCTACAGACGCTCATCCTCCCCAACCTCAAAAAAATAGGAATCGAGATCCTCACCTTCACCCACATCCGCTTCAACCTCAACAAAGCACCCAGCACCCAAGAACTAGCCATCCTCAACACGCCCTCAACGATTTTCTTCGCAAGCAGGAAATTCGAAGCAGTCCTGCTCTCCGCTTACCAAACCTTCCAAGACTATAAAGAAGACGAGATGAACAAAATCAGATACCTTAAAGAAAACAATTTATTCTCACAACCGCCCTTCATCAGCACCTACATGTTCGACCGTATGGAAGTTATCAAAGACTTCGATTTCTCACGACTTGTCCGCAAAATAATTGGAACTGTTCAATAGGTCCTTACAAAGGAGAAAAATGAGTAAAAAGATATGAAAAACTTCATATACTACAACTCTGTTGCGGCAATCCCCGTCACCAGATGGGAACAGCGAAGAAGACCATTAAAAAAGACGGCCTTCCAACGCATCAGATATAAGATATATACTAGAATAAATAAAAAAAAACCGGGTGAGGTCTTAAAATGACAGGCGAAAACATATCAGTCCTCTTGGACGAAAAACGGGTTTTTAAACCTTCGAAAGAATTTGTGAACAGCACAAATGTGAAGCAGTGGATGGACAAAAACAACATCAAAACAATCGACGAATTGTACAAGAAAGCAGAAAACTGGGAATGGTTCTGGGGCGAAATGGCCAAAGAACTCATCGAATTCTATACCCCTCCGAAAAAAACAATCGAATGGGAAGTACCATGGGTGAAATGGTTCGTTGGTGCGAAATACAATATCGTCCATGATGCAATTGACAAACATGTGAAGACCTGGCGGAAAAACAAAGTCGCCTTCATCTTCGAAGGAGAACCAGGGGACGTACGAAAACTCACCTACAACGATCTCTACATCGAAGTCAACAAACTCGCCAATGCCTTACGAAAAATGGGGATTAAAAAAGGAGACCGCGTCGGGATTTATCTTCCGATGATCCCTGAATTACCGATCGCCATGCTCGCATGCGCAAAAATCGGAGCGATACACTCCGTGGTCTTTTCTGGGTTCAGTGCCTCCGCATTCCGTGACCGGATGAACGACTGTGAAGCAAAAGCAGTCATCACCTGTGATAGTTTCTGGCGACGTGGAAAAAAAGTACCATTGAAAAACCAAACGGATGCAGCAGTCAAGGAAGCACCTAGCGTTCAACATGTGATCGTCTATAAGCGGACAGGGGATGAAGTCAACTGGGATCAAAACAAGGATTTCTGGTGGCACGACATCGTCAAAGACATGCCCCGTGAATGCGAAACAGAGAAACTCGATGCAAACGACCCACTATATTTCCTCTACACCTCAGGGACAACCGGGAAACCAAAAGGGATCATCCATGCCCACGCAGGCTACGCTGTTGGTATCGCACAGACCCTCAAATGGGTCTTTGACATCAAAGACGAGGACGTCTACTGGTGTGCCGCAGATATCGGCTGGGTCACCGGACATTCCTACATCGCCTATGCACCCTTACTCCTTGGTGCGACCTCAGTCATCTACGAAGGCGCCCCAGACTGGCCACAGCCGGACCGCTGGTGGGACATCATCGAACGATATGGTGTCAGTGTGTTCTATACCTCACCAACCAGTGTCCGATTATTTATGAGACATGGGGAAGACTGGCCACATAAACACGACCTGAGCAGCTTACGGCTCCTAGGATCAGTCGGTGAGCCGATCAACCCGGAAGCATGGATCTGGTATTACAAGAACATCGGTGGCGAACGCTGTCAGATCATGGATACCTGGTGGCAGACCGAAACAGGACATTTCATTATCTCACCATTACCCATAACTCCGATTAAACCAGGGTCTGCGACACGAGCCTTGCCAGGGATGGCTGCCGCAGTGTACGACGATCAAGGCCGCCCTGTCGTCAACGGTGGTGGAAACCTTGTGTTACTGCACCCCTGGCCAGGGATGCTGCGCGGGATTTACAAAAACCCGGAGCGTTACAAAGAGACCTACTGGGGAAAATACAAAGGCGTCTACCTCGCTGGTGACGTCACCAGGCAAGATGCAGATGGATACTTCTGGATCCAAGGCAGAGCAGACGACGTCCTGAAGATCTCTGGTCACCGGATCGGGAACTCCGAAGTCGAGTCCGCCCTGGTCAGTCATCCAATGGTTGCTGAAGCTGCGGTCATTGGTAAACCACATGAGGAGAAAGGAGAGTCTATCACCTCGTTCGTGGTGCTGAAGAAAGGGATAGAGCCGACCGAAGAGCTCAAAAAAATACTCCGAGAACACGTCGCAAAGGAAATGGGGAAACTCGCCAGGCCTGATGAGATCTGGTTCGTCTCAGACGTACCAAAGACCCGAAGCGGAAAGATCATGCGACGGGTCATCCGAGCGAAAGCCCTGGGTCAAGAAGTCGGTGACACTTCAACCTTGGCAAACCCAGAATCTGTTGATGAAATCGGGAAGGCAAAATAAAACCACCTTCTTCTCCCTTTTTTATCTTTTTCTTTTTTTTATAAAGCAAAACCTTTTCTGTTTCATATGATATGGTCCTGTTGAGTTCCCATGGACCAAAAACACCTTGAGGAAGGAATCTTACAGCTCATTCGAAAAGCAGAAACAGAGATTCCACCAGATGTCATCATTGCGTTGAAACAAGCCCATTCCGTTGAAACTGGCGCTGCGAAGATACAGCTTGAAGCGATGCTTACGAATGTTGAAATGGCGAAGAAAAAACGATGCCCGATGTGCCAGGATACCGGAATATTAACGTTTTTTGTTAACGTAGGGACGAACTTTCGCGAAACAGGACTTTTAAAACAAGCAATTGAAAAGGCGGTGATTCGGGCGACCCTAGAAATCCCGTTACGACCAAACACGGTTGATCCGATGACCAGTACAAACCATGGCGATAACCTCGGATCGTACCTTCCCCATATCCTCTGGGATTTCGAACCAGGTGATACGGTTCATATCATGACATTGCCAAAAGGGAGCGGAAGTGAAAATATGAGTGCGCTTGGAATGCTTTCTCCTAGTGCTGGCCTTGACGGGGTAAAAAAATTTGTCGTTGATACTGTAAAAAAAGCTGGTGGCAGACCCTGCCCTCCGATCGTGGTTGGTGTCGGTATCGGTGGGAGTGCTGATCTAGCCATGAACCTAGGAAAACGCGCATTGACCAGACCAGTTGGTACTCACCATGCAGAAAAATCCATAGCACATCTTGAAGGGGAGCTCCTTGAGATAATTAATAAAACCGGCATTGGTCCGATGGGACTTGGCGGGAAAATCACAGCACTTGATGTCCATGTCGAGGTGGCGCATCGTCACCCTGCAAGCCTCCCGGTTGGTGTGGTGATCCAATGTTGGGCGGACCGCCGAGCATCCATGGTCGTTCATAATGACGGTAGCTGGGAGGTACGATAACATGGAATATCACACAAGCTTCCCCTTATCATCGGAAATGCTGAAAAAACTCCAGGTCAATGATGTTCTCTATATCACCGGCAAGATTTTTACAGCACGTGACTGCGCTCATATGAAGATGCGGACCATGAAGCCAACGGATCTCCCATTTGATCCATCGGTGATGGGGTTGTATCATTGTGGGCCGTTGATGAAGAAAGAGGACGGACGATGGATCGCGGTGTCCGCAGGGCCGACGACGAGCAGCCGCATGGAGGAATTCGAAGACATCCTGCTTGATCGCTTCGGTTTCCATCTCATTATCGGGAAGGGTGGTATGGGACAGCGAACCAGCAGGGCACTGAAGAAAACCGGGTCAGTGTACGCAGCGTTCCCTGGGGGGGCCGGGGTGCTTGCTGCTGAGAAGATCATCAGTGTCTCAGAGGTGTACTGGCTCGAGGAGCTGGGGATGCCTGAGGCAGTCTGGATCCTTGAAGTAAAAGAGTTTGGTCCTTTGGTGGTTGCCATGGATTCTACAGGACGATCACTCTACAATCATGTATAAGATATGCTCTTGTGCTCTTTTTGAAAGAAAAGTCATTTATAGGAAATAACTCGTAGATCGAGGAAAAAAAAGAAAAAGAGGGGGAAGGTTGTTTCCTTCCTATGCCTTTATTTTGATGAAGAACAGCAGGATTGTTGCGTTCTGATCCTTTGACGCTGAGCTTCCTTCGCAGGATGCGGTCACGGTGATCACGGTCTTTCCAAATCCGATGATCAATGGGGAGCTTACTGTTCGTTCGTCACCAGCAGGGATCGCGAGGATCGTTCCACCCGCTTCCTTTCCGATGAATGCTCCGCCGACCAAAGTCATGGTCCATACAACATGATCTGCATCGACGAACCCGGCGTTCTTAATTATGGCTTTTACCTTGAACAAGCCTCCGGTGATGTTACCGATCTGCAGCTCAGGGGTCGAATAGATGATGATGCTGTGTGTTGGTGACCAGCCGCTTTCTCCGCCGTTGATGTCCTTTGCCTTTGCTTTGACCTCGTAGGTTCCTGCTTCGTCCCAGGTATTGGCTGCGGTTCCGGGTGCACCAGAAGCGAAGGGTCCGACCCATTCGCTGGTTGCGCCGTTGCCCCAGTCGAACATGTAGAAGACTTGGTCTGATTCAGGGTCTGTGGTCAACGCTTGGAATGTATACTCATGGCCGATGACTCCAGTGTCCGGTCCGGTTGGTGCCGCTGGCGGGAGTGGCGCTGCGTTTGTGGTGGCAATCTCATAGCCGAATGCGTAGTCATTTACTGTACCTTGTGTCATTCCGATGAGGGCTGCTACTCCGGTCTGGTAGTCCAATGTTAGTTCTAAACCGCCAGCCATGCCTTCCCCAAGCTCGGCTGCCACGTTATGTTCTATTCCAGGGATGAGTGTTTTTGTGGCAAGGTCGATGACTTTGATGATGTTCTGCATCCCGGTGGATGTTCCGGTGGATATCCAGAGGAATGGACCGTCGTATCCTTCAATGGTTGTCCAGGGGTCCCATGCCAGACCTAGCATGCTGTCTGGTACTGGGGTGATCGTGTCAATGATAACACCGTTTCTATCGATGAGGTCCAGATAGGTTTGCCATTGTCCAATCCAGAACCCGTCATGGTCTGCATCATAGGCGATGTTCCAGGCAGCATGTGGACAGGGGATTGTTCCAACAAGGGTTTGGGTCGCAAAGTCCATCTTGTAGATGACGTTGGTTGGTGTTTGTCCTTGTCCATAGAAGTAGGTCCCATCGTAGGTGAGGTCGATGAGGTTTGGTACACCAGGGATGGTGATGGTATCAAGGTAGGTGCCGTCATAGTTAAATCGATGAATGGTACTTGTTGCAAACTCCGGGCAGTAGAAGTAAGTTCCATCAAATCCGAGTCCAACCAAATATAGTGACCCTGAGAGGCCACCGGCGTCGAACTGGAACAGGACATCCCATTGGTCCCTGTTTTGGACGTTTAGTGTTGTTTGTGGGTGAGGTGTTGCATTTTTATCTGTTAGTTGGGTCGCTGTTACCGCACCGGTGGTAACGCACATCAGCATACATACCAAAATACATATGAGTTTCTTCTTCATGTATTCCTCCTCATAAATTTATATTTTCATATCCACATATATGTTTAAATAATTAACGGCCGCGTATAGGAAAAATCTATATGAGACAAAACATCAAAAAAAATTAATTTTTAATATGAATATATCATAACATAAAATGATAATAAAAACCTTGTTAAGGTACGAATTCCTCATTTCACCAGCAGGGATGCCAGCGAATTTATTTTATATGGGACGATATTCTCACTGAAGAGGAATATGAAGAAAACCCTCAGTATACTTGCATGGTGCATCGTTTGCATTTTCCTTCTTGCTGGATGCACGCAACAGACCGAACCACCAACTAGAACATACATCAACAGTCTGTACGGTTTCTCTTTTGACCCACCTGCAGGCTGGGAGCAGATCCCAGACCTGGACCCAAGCATCGCAGTGCAGTTCTCCCCCCTAAACACCTCAGATGTTTCCTTGTTTATCGCAGTCCCCTTCACCCTGAGCGAAGGCCGATCGCTCAGTACCTTTGCGGATCAGACAGAGGAGAACCTGATAGAAAGCGGGATACAGTTCACGATACTTCATCGGGATTGGGGAGTAACTTCCCAGCTCTCAACCTATGAGCTTGCATACTCTTATGAGCAGAACGGAACAACCAAGTACGTCAAACAAGTAGCATTACTCAGAACCAGAACTGTTTTTTTAATAACATTCACCGCACCAGAACCCCTGGTAGAGCAATATCTTGCTCAGGTCGATCAAAGCATTCGGACGTTTCTGTAGAACATAGTATTTTCTTTGTATCGGCGGATGGAAAAAAATACCGCTCAAGATAATGATTGATTAGGAGACGTATCCTGTAGAATTAGTGCATTCATTTTGTCATTTTGTCACAGTAAGTATATAAACAAAGCCAGAGAAAGTATATCGTGATAGATAATATCAATGAAGGATGGTGAGAAAGATATGGACATTATAATCATAGGCGCAATAGTTGGAGCGGCTGCAGTAGTCTCAAGTATTTGTCCAAGTATTTGTCCTAAATAGAAACGAAAAAAAACTAGAAAAAATCAAAAAATATTACTTTCAAATAGCTTGAGTAAAATTCTCAATTTTTTTTAAATGTATCATCATTTCAATTAGAAATAATATTTAAAATTCAGGTAGCCAACGTTCTTTATGAACTTTGTCAAAAATCCAAAAACTTTGTTTTTTTATGGCATTAGGAAATTTTGAATCAATCTCATCTATAACCTGTCCTAATTTTTGAACGTTTTCTACAATTATTTCGAATTCTAAATCACTCCAACCTATCGCAACATTAAGTGTATCACAAAATGGTTTTTCTTTCAAATAATTCCAAATAGCATTTCTTTGTTTATGATCTTTCAAATAGATTTCTAATTTATAATGTTGAAGTTCAAATCTTGATAAATCAACATTCACTCGAAATGCATTTATCACTCCATTTCGTATCAAGTTCTTTAAACGATAATTCACTGCTTGTGACGAGCACCCAAGTTTCTCGGTAAGGTCAATTAACGGCATCCGAGCATTAATTGCGATTTCATCTAATAATTTATAATCAAGTTCGTCAATTTCCATTGGTTTTCCACTACAGGTTGTTCTGTAAAAAAGTCTATCTGTTTGTTTAGATTCGTTTGGTATAAAGTATGATTTTTTATAATTGAATGCTTCGACGTACACAGATAGTGTGTACTTTGCAAAATAGTCTTCAAATTCATCTAAAGTTTTATTCCAGAATTGAAAAAATTCATAGATATCTTTTACCCATACAACAACATCAAAATCAATTTCGGCTTTCAAAGAAATAACAGCCCATACATTTCTATAGCTAATAAAATGTCGAATAATCTTTTCTTTAACTTGTGAACTAACATATTGAAAATTTATATAAATTCGATAGACTTGATATCCCAATTTAAAAGTGTTAATTGCAGTCCAAAAATTTGTGATAATTCCTCCTTCCTGCATCCGTTTAATACGGTAGGAAACAACATCTTTTTTCAACCCGACTTTTTTTCCTATTTGAGTATTTGATTGTCGACAGTCTAAATCAAGTTCGTAGAGTATTTTTCTATCCTTGAGATCAATGTCAGCCATAGTCGCCCCAATGTTATTACAAAAAGAGAACAGCATCTGGTATTTTAGAATTATGTGCTCTTGGTTAGCCACTCAAGGGTTTCCAGAGAGGATACCAATCAACATTCATCCAGGAAAACTCTCGTTTCCCAATGGATCCAAAGATAATCTCAGGGAATAACACCATACGGTCATCCCAGTAGTTCCGTTTCCAGTTAGTTAAAAACGAATTATAAAACGTGGCATGTTGAAGGTTGCCGATGAAATTGTTCCTGCTGATTTTGTTTCCGTCAGACTCTGAGATTTTTACACCGACTGCATTATCTTGAATGCTGTTCCCACCAGTAATGGTATTCTGATCTGATTCACCACGCAAGTAAATCCCATATCCTCCATTATCCCGGATGATGTTTCCCTTGATGGCTGAGTACTTGCTGCATTCCATCTCAAGGCCGTTCTCTTCATTTTGAATGATCGTGTTGCCTGTGATTTCACCGTTGTTCGCCCAGTGTGTGTAGATTCCTTTCACATTGTTCAAGATGGTGTTATTACGAACAATGTTCCAGGATGGTGCATAGCCATAGTTCAGGAAAAGCCCGATCGCGTTGTGTATAAGGATGTTGTTCTCAATGGTCGCATTCGAGTTTAATGAAAGTGTTTTGATACCAGCATTCAACGATTGTAGCCCACTGTTTTGTACGGTGAATCCGGAGATCTTGACATCAGGAACAGAGAGGGTTACAACATCATCGATTCCTTCTCCATCGATGATCGTGATGTTCTTATTCTCCCCCATTAATGTGATTCGTTTATCGATGATGACATGTTCCATATAAGTCCCGTTCATGACATAAATGGTATACCCATCATAGACATTATTGAGCGCATCATGAATGGTGAGGTAGGGATATTCTTTGGTCCCATTCCACGGACCAGCAGTGTTATCATCATCGACATACACGATCGGGAACTTCCCATACACCCCAGTCAGATAGAAATTGATTGTACCAATCCCGCATTCCCCGTATTTAATATTCACCCAGCCGTCCTCCTGGAACTTGGTGCCCCAGCTGTTCTTCACAATCCAGTATCCAGGGTCATCGTTGTAGCCGACGATCGCCATATAATGAGCGCCTCGGGTGTTTCCCCAACGATGCTGATAGATGCCTTTCTTGAAATACACAAAATCATCATACACAAGGAAGTAGCTTGGGACAGGCCCGTTGGTCAATAACGCAGTCTTGATCGCGACAGGGTCAGCAGGGATATAGCTCCAGTTCGTGATCTTGACGGTCCTGTTCTGCCAATCCGGTGCGGTGGTGTTCAACGGGTACTGATATTTATCCTTCGGGTACGGCCAGCAGGCCTCATCAGGGATGCCATAGTCTTTCAGGAATTTTGTGTCGTTCTCCGGATACGACCCCCAGATGATGTTCCCACCGCTAAAGAAAAAAAGATGAGCCTCAGAGAGATCACAATTAAACGGAAAACCGACCTTGTACTGCACCATGGTTTCAACAGCAGCAGTCAAAGGCAAAGCTTTCGCAGCTCGGGTAGGGGGTTTGGTTTCGTATTGGTGTAGTGAAATCCACGCCGTTGATATCACGCCAGCTAAACGAGGAAGGTAATACCACGCTTTCCTCAGAGATACGCTGTTCTTTTGTGGTAGCAGAAAAATCAAGAACAAAGGAAAAAGACGCTCCCTGCACCAACGGTAGGAATGCACTTCCTAAGAAGAAGAGTGTACATAGTAGAGGAATCATCCTATTGTTTTTCATCATGCAAACATCTGATCTTTATATTATCTATAACATATGATATATTTAAACTTACAGTTCGTATTTGATGGGATTGGAATTGAACCAAAAAATGAACGACTCAACAGATGATTTGGTTCAACATGGAAGGAGGGAATATTACTTGAGTAAATTATAAAAGAACTCACGTGATTGATAATCTTGGATATGGCGATGCACAACGAGAAAAAATCTGTCCTAGTAGTGTCTATGCCGTTTGCTGGAATCACAATCCCATCGATCCAACTGGCGGTGCTCGAGACATACTGCCGCAAACAGGGAATCGCAATAGAGACACGCCATCTCTACCTCAAGGCAGCAGAGTTCTACGGTCTGCAGAACTATCATTCATTGATCTATCCCCCGAACGATTCCTATACCGCACAAATGGTGTTCTCCCGATACGTGTTCCCAGAACATTGGGAGAAGAACCAGGATAAATTCCGCGAATACTTCCAACAACATTCACCTCAGAATACAGGGATACCACCGTTTCCATTCGAGGAGTATGTTCAGCGGACAGATGCATTCTATCAATGGATTTTTGATAATGTGAACTGGCGGTCCTTTGACATCATCGGATTTACCCTCAACTACGGACAATTACTCCCTTCCCTTGCCGTCGCAAAGAAAATCAAGGAGCTAGCTCCTGAAAAAACCATTGTGTTTGGTGGCAGCAGAACCGTCGGAGACTTAGGAGTAAACGTACTGCGAGCCTTCGATTACGTTAACTGCATTGTCTCCGGCGATGGCGAAGAAGTCCTCACCCGTCTTGCCTTAAGTCCAGAGTCGTATAAAACGATCCCAGAGCTTATCTACCGGAACAAAAACAAAGTACTTTGGAATAAATCTGATACGGTTGTTGATCTCAACACCCTGCCGATTCCCTCATATGATCAGTTCTACCAGGAAATCGCGACGATATCAAGTGACATCCAACAATACTACCAGTATTATGGACGACTCCCAGTGGAGATCTCCAGAGGCTGCTGGTGGAACCAATGCACATTCTGCAACCTGAACATTCAACATCCTTGCTACCGTGAGAAACACATCAGCCACATCGTCCAAGAGATACGAACACTCTCAGAACGATACCGGATGATGGAATTCCAACTCATCGGAAACACCCTACCAAAAACCGAGTACAAAACCCTGTTTGAAAAACTCAAAAACCTTGGAAGAGATTTCTCATTTTTTGTCGAGGCACGCGCAGGACAACTCACCAGTGAAGACTACACAAGCATGAAAGAAGCTGGGTTTACCATGATCCAAACTGGGATCGAGTCGTTCAGCAAAAACTACCTCCGAAAGATGAACAAAGGAGTACGGGTGATCGACAATATCGCTGCCCTGAAGTTCTGCAAAGAAAACGGGATAAAAAACAACTACAACCTCTTGGTACGATATCCAAACGAAGAACCTGTTGATTTCGAAGAGACAAAACAAATAACCAAACAGTTACAGACCTACCTTGATGCCCCGCAGCTCTGCGAACTGCGCGTGATGCAGGGAAGCCAGATTCAACGCCATCCAAAACAATTCAACATCGAACAACTGCATTATTCACCAATCGATTCACTCATGTATCCCCGAGAGTTCTTAGAGAAGGGATTTATGTTTGTGTATCATTTCACACTAATCAATAAATCAAATGATTATCCTTGGGAAGAACTCGTGGAAGACTGGAAGAAAGAACAAGAAAAATGCAGTCATAAAGAAGGCAACCTACACACAACAAATGACCATCTTATCTTCTATTTTGTCGATGGTGGGAATTTCATAAAAATATACGACAAACGAGATCGGCAGAACATCAAGATATTTGTGCTTAACGAACTCGAAAGAAACGTGCTGCTCAGCTGCATCGACATCATCTCAGGAAAGGAACTCCAAAGAAGATTCCGTGACGTTCCGGAATTCAAACTTACCGCAATCCTGCAAAGCTTCGAAAAAAACGGGCTCGTGTTTGCTGATAATGATCATTATTTATGCTTGCCGTTACGATGCCGTGTGAAGAATGCAATAGAAAAAAAAGAAGAATGCCTCATCAATATTTCACCATAGCTTTCGTATTTTGATATCATTTTTTTAATTAAGAAAAATCCGTAACAGAATTGATAATGAAATATACATAAAGTCCTAAGTAAATAAAACCTCAAAATTCACAATTTTTTTCATATAATTGTAACAAGGATGACACTCCTGTTTTGGTAACGAATGTACAGAATGCTGGTACCAATTGTAAAACATGTTTTTTATAGCGATAGAGCCAACCACGAGGTATTAAAAAAATTAAGTGGTGAGTATCAATGAAAGTGGAGCACTTATTTAAAGACAAAAAAGGGATGACAATTCCATGCGTAAAACCGATGGTATCTTTCTTCATCATCATCGTTCTCATCCTCCCAATTATTCCAGTACAAGCAGAAATATATAAAGACCATGACCACCCAGAGGTCTCTTGGAAGCATTACCCATATCAACCACCGGGAACGGAAATCATCTTTCCTACAGATGAAGGGTCTCATGAGACATCAGCATTTCCAATTGAATGGTGGTACGCAAACTTCCATCTTACCGGACAGACCACCGGGAGGGAATATGGATCATTTATCGCATTCTATAAAATAGAGTCATCTATCGCCGAAAAAAAAGAAGTACGAATCTTTTCCATATCTGATATAGCATCTGAGAAAACCTACACAAATGTCCAAATTGGAGCACTCACCGCAAGCCCGGATCATCTTGATCTTAGTTTCGAATATATCACAAACGACGATGCAGTAGATAAACAAACTGTGTCGAACCCAGAAACTGAAAGTATTTTTTCTCAAAATCAAGAAAGGATGAATACTGAAAATACAGAAACAACGAGAAAATCTATGAATCAAACTATAGTAGACGCTCCATATGATGATATTATTCAAAAGTCAAATCCAATCAATAATCCGGAAGTCGACTACCAGGAAAGTTCCGATGGATACATACAATATGACCATTGGTACACAAATTATAACGACCAAGGTCTTCTTCCATTCCATTACTCACTGGAGGTAAATGGGAATTCCCAACAAGATGAACAACCAATGAAACTAATTGTTGATATGGATTGTCAAAAACAGCCGCTGATTGTTGGTGGGGATGGTTATATTAATTATGAATATGATGATTTTTCGTATTATTACAGTTTAACAAGACTTAACGTCGCAGGCACCATTAGTGTACATGGATTTACTGAAGTTGTGTCGGGGAATGCTTGGATAGATCATCAATGGGGGAATTTTATCAATCAAAATCCGCCACCTTTGGGTCTTACTATGACCTATGAATGGTTTTCTATACAATTAGATTATAATCGTGAAATTGAAGTTGGGGATATGTGGGACAGAGAAACAGGTGAAAAAATGGCTCAATCTTTTACAGATGGATTGGATCTAGTAAATAGTGATGGATCTTTAGAACTTTTAAATGATTATATGATTACGCCATTAGCATTTTGGAACGATTCAGCAGATGAACACTTCTATTCTTGCCAATGGCACTTAATCGAAACATCAAAATCGATAGATCTCGTTGTGACACCTGTTTTTTTAAACCAAATAATACGATTTGAAGAAAATTATCAAATACTTCAGCAAGTTCTTGAAGAATTATTTCCAAGTGCTTGTTTCTGGGAAGGAGTGTGTACAGTCACCGGTACTATCAATGATATTCACGTAAATGGAAAAGCCTATGTCGAACTCACACATTACTATAAGAATGCAGAAAAATAAAATGCCATATGATTTCATTTCAAAAGATATATATCACGGTCATCATCTACAAAACCAGGAGCCTTTAAAAATGAATGGAAAAGTGACCTATACCATTGTCATTATTTCTTTATTTTTTGGTCTTATAATCACATCAATATCTCACGCTTCTGAATTTGGAAAATCATCAACCCATATACTCCAAATAGATTATACCGGTAACATATTGTATGTCGGAGGAAATGGACCATATAATTATAGTAAAATCCAAGAAGCAGTTGATAATGCAAGTGCGGGTGACACCATCTTTGTTTATAGTAAAACCTCCCCATATTATGAAAATATCATAATAGAAAAGGAGGATATCCAACTTGTTGGAGAGAACAAATACACAACGATTATCGATGGAAATGGGATTAACGATGTCATGCAAATAAAATCAGATTATGTGACAGTAAATGGATTTACTTTTCAGCATAGTGGTTTAATTGAGGTTCCCAAATATAATGCAGGAGTGCATGTAATTTATCCTTCAGATTATAATACTATTACCGATAATATTTTCATAGGTGATGGGAATGGGATATGTCTCGAAGCATCAAATAATAATACAGTTTCAAATAATATCATTTCTAATAATATGAAGGGTGTGCTTATTTTGGCTGGCTCTTCTCATAACATTATTTCAGAAAATAACGTTGGAAATAATGGCTATGGGTTTTTTTTTGGTGCAGCCATCGATAATACTATCATTGAAAATAACATTAAGAATAGCTCCGAATGCGGTCTGTATCTTTATTTCTCGCGCTTTCAAATGATTCGAAGAAATAATTTCATAAATAACACACGTCATGTTTATTTTATTGAGAGATTTAGATTTGCTTTTGAGAGAAATTACTTTATAAGAAATTATTGGGATAACTGGATTGGAATTGGACCAAAAATTCTGAAAGGAGAGATGTTTACAGAATGGGTTGGTCAAAAATTAATTCCTTGGATCAACTGCGATTGGACCCCAGCTTATAAAACATTCACCACCCTAGTATAAAAGAAATGTTACTCTTTATGAATCTTGTCGTAAATCATTTTTAATGAGATGCCCAGTCTTTTTCTCCCATTCTTGAGTTGATATGGAATATTTATTAAGGATTTTCTCACCGTAACCAAGAGTATGATAGATACAGAATGGAACAATTCCTTCAAAGGTAGGAGAATGGATAACACAACGCTTTAACCGATCGATATCAAGAGTAAGGACGTCCTCAAATCCCATAAAACCAACAAATAAAGTCTTATTACGAAACTCACGAAGAGCATACTCACTCCCAAGAATCGTAGCATCTTTTAATATCTGTTTTGGATTAAACCCCTGTGGCGCTTTTTTAAAATCCACAAACGTGTCGATGTATTTCATAAACGCAGAGGCAATCCGTAATTTTCTTAATGGCTCTTTTTTCTTTGATTGATCTGTAAGAAATCTCATAAATGCTTCTACATCGATAAAACGTGTCAGAGGAAGCGGATTTCCGTTGACGATAAAAATATATGTCGAGCCACCACAGATAGGATGAGCTGTTAACTCGATTTGTGAATCTTTTGTAATAATTTCAACAAACTTCGAAATTGGAAAAATAAAACAAAACGGGTAAAAATCATCGCGGGAGATCAAGCTAGGATATTCTTGCTCAATACATTGCAATACCTGACTGTAATCGAAATGATGTTCATCTTGTTCGCGGTTGTATAATATATAGGTTTTATCCCGAGAAGAAAAAATCTGAAAATGAATCCCGCGAATACTATCACTATTATCAATAGCAAAACGGACGATCTTGCCAGCCTCATGAAGATTTACATCGCCTGTTAAAACCGGAGTTAAGACAATATTTAGATTTATTTCTCTACAGTTTTTGATTACTTTTTTATGTAATTCTATCAACGGATTCGTTGTTTTTGTTATACCATTGAAATTCAAATAGATTGTATCGACTTTCTCATTTTTCAATGATCTACAATAATCAACACTATCTGCGAGTTTTAATCCATTCGTATGTAGTTGTATATGAGAAAAACCAATATCTTTTGCGATTCGAATGATTTCCAATAAATCATCGCGAAGTGTTGGTTCACCACCAGAAATCTGTAATGCTGTGGACCCAAGTGGTTTTTCTAAATTCATCTGTTGCATCAACTCTTTGAGTTGATCTAACGAAGGTTCGTAGACATAGCCAGTAACACTTGCATCGAAAAAATTCTGATTAGATTTCAGATTATATCGGTTGGTCACCATCAGATTTGTCAATATAGGTTGAGAAAGATGCTTCGGATATAACTCAGAGTGATTAAACAAACTTGTTTTAACATTAGAAACTGATGTACCTGTCATTTTAAATTTTATCCATCTTTTATACAGAGTTGCATCGTCAAATAAAATCATCTTAAAAAATCCATGTTGATCACATACTTTTGTCATCCATATCTTTTCATCATCTTCAATGATATTTGCGTCAACTTTTTTGAGTCTCCCCTCATAAAAACACGCTGGACATATGGACTCTGTTGTTTCTAATATCTGCATTTTTCGTCAACCATTAATAGACTTTATGATTTATACGTTTTATTTAAAAATCTTAATTATCATTTAAAGAAAATTATATATAAACCTTATAATAATATCATAATAGATATGGAAAACACCACGTTGGAGTTAAAAAGAAGAAGGGAGATCTATGAGTTTATCTCTCAAAACTCTGGATTGCATCAACGAGATATCTCAAGAAAGATGAAAATTCCGTTTACTTCGTTAGAATATCATTTGCACACCCTTGAAAAACATGGGCTTATTATATCAAGAAAAGATGGAAAATATAATCGATATTTTACTACACTTGAAGTCAGTGAGGAAGAAAAAAAAATACTCAATTGTTTTCGAAAACGAACCACATTGCACATTATCCTTTGGTTTTTCATTGGTGTACAATGTACGCAGAAGGATTTAAGTAGATTTCTTGAAAAACACCCTGCCACCATAGGGTATCATCTACGAAATATGATTCGTGCGGGAATAGTTGAAAATAAATCAATAGATAATGGAGTTATTTACAAAGAACATCCTCCTCTTATGATAAATAGAGTTCAAGTTTCAAGTGAAAAAATATTTGTTTTAAAAGATCCCTGGAAGATTTATGATCTACTCATTAAACATAAAAAGAATCTTCACGATAATAAGATGGTTGAATTTTTGATAGAACACGTTGAATTTTATATATCGGATGGCATTCCGAAAAAAGTACAAAATCGAGAAGAAACAATTAAGTCTATTGTGAATGCCTACTGTGGATTTTTCTTTCCGCCTTCGTTTTGTTCTTAATATGCATATCGCTAAATGAAAATGAATAAAAATTAGATTTGAAGTTTCAAGTTTTTACCTAAGAGAAAAGATTGGATAATTGCACTATAAATTATATATATTAAAATTAATATTAATAGGTTTGTCTGGGAGGTAGTATTGTAGTGGGCTCCTTTCCGCTCACT
>JGI20215J15232_1000077_pt1 | contig 30122 bp, 25 predicted proteins | sample WetSurMetagenome_2_FD_15232 | JGI IMG/M metagenome (IMG submission 15232) | reverse complement strand
TGAGTGGTGAGTGGTGAGTGCTGAGTGGTGAGTGGTGAGTTGTTGAGTGGTGAGTTGTTGATCATATGTGTAACAAAATAAACTCGAGAAAATGGAAACCTTATCTGACATTGGGCTGATCGGTCTGGCAGTTATGGGAGAGAACCTTGTGCTGAACATGGAGAGCAAGGGATTCATGGTGACTGTCTACAACAGGACCACAAAAAGAGTGGACGATTTCCTCTCCGGAAGGGCAAAGGGGAAGAATATCTCCGGGGCTCACACCGTTGAGGAGCTGGTAAAGTCGCTTTCCCGTCCCAGGAAGATCATGATAATGATCAAAGCCGGAAGTGCGGTTGATGATATGATCGAGACTCTCCTTCCCCACCTCGATCCAGGGGATATTATCATTGACGGAGGGAATACCCATTATCCAGATACGAACCGCAGGACAGCCTATGTTGAGAGCAAAGGACTACTTTACATCGGGACCGGTGTTTCGGGCGGTGAGGAAGGGGCTCTTCACGGCCCGTCGATAATGCCGGGGGGATCAAAAGCTGCGTGGCCTTTCATCAAGCCCGTCTTCCAGGCAATAGCTGCGAAAGTTGCTGACGGGACACCGTGCTGTGACTGGGTTGGAGAAAACGGTGCCGGGCATTTTGTGAAAATGGTCCATAACGGGATCGAATACGGTGATATGCAGCTGATCTGCGAGGCTTACCAGATAATGAGGGACCTCCTTGGGATGACAGCAGATGAGATGCATGAGGTATTTGTCGAATGGAACAAGGGCGACCTGGACAGCTATCTGATTGAAATTACCAGCGATATCCTGAGCTACAAGGATGAGGACGGCACCCCGCTCGTAGACAGGATCCTGGATACCGCCGGTCAGAAAGGCACGGGAAAATGGACAGGCATTACGGCTCTCGACCTGGGTATTCCGCTCACCCTGATCGGTGAAGCCGTCTTTGCCCGCTGCCTCTCTTCCATGAAGGATGAAAGGGTCTCGGCCGCCAGGATACTCAATGGTCCGGGCACTTCATTCAACGGCGACAGGAAAGCTTTCTTAAACGTCCTGAAAGAAGCCCTGTTCGCCTCAAAGATTGTCTCGTACGCCCAGGGATATGCCTTGATGAAGGCAGCCGCAAAGGAGTCGGGATGGGATCTCAACTACGGCGGGATCGCCCTGATGTGGCGCGGAGGATGTATCATCCGGTCAGCATTCCTCGGGAAGATCAAGGAAGCATTTGACAGGGACCCGGGTATCTTCAATCTTCTTCTCGATCCATACTTCCGGGAAAAGACTTCAGGTGCCCAGGCAGGCTGGAGAAGGGTTGTTGCCGCGGCCGTCACGAACGGGATTCCCGTACCTGCCATATCTGCGGCCCTGTGCTATTACGACGGATACAGGTGCGAAAAGCTTCCCGCAAACCTTCTGCAGGCCCAGCGCGACTACTTCGGCGCTCATACATATGAGAGGACCGACCGGCCCAGGGGAGAATTCTTCCACACTAACTGGACAGGGCGCGGCGGGACGACATCCTCTTCTACCTATAATGTTTGACACCCTGACCAACAACTACCCTATCCATGTCTGAAACCAACAAACCGGGGAATTACAGATGGACTGTCTGTGCGCTGATATTCTTCGCGACCACTGTCAACTATCTCGACCGCCAGATCATCGGGATTCTCAAGCCGCTTCTCGAAAGCGACCTGGGAATAGGTGAAAAGGACTATTCCAGGATAATAATGGCGTTCCAGCTCTGCTATGCAATCGGCATGGCTGCAGCAGGAAGGCTCATCGACAAGTTCGGAACGAAGATCGGATACGGGATATCGGTGATCTTCTGGAGCCTTGCAGCAATGGGTCATTCGCTCGCCAGAGGAGTGCTCGGTTTCGGCTTCTGGAGGTCCCTGCTGGGACTGAGTGAATCGGGTAACTTTCCTGCCGCCATAAAAAGCATTGCCGAGTGGTTTCCCAAAAAAGAGAGGGCCCTCGCAACAGGTATATTCAATTCCGGCACGAATATCGGCGCTATCGTAGCTCCCCTTGCTGTTCCTGCCATGATCGCCGCCTGGAGCTGGCAAGCCGCATTCATTGTAACAGGCGCCCTTGGATTCATATGGTTCATTTTCTGGCTCATCTTTTATGAAGTCCCTGAAAGGCAAAAAAGGGTCTCAGCAGCGGAACTAAAATATATACAAAGTGACCCGTCCGACAATGCCAGGCCGGACGAACAGGTTCCCTGGCTAAAACTTCTGAAATACCGTCAGACGTGGCTTTTCTTTATCGGCAAGGGGCTTACCGACCCCATCTGGTGGTTTTACCTCTTCTGGATTCCCGGCTGGCTCACACAGGTAAAGGGAACCGGGCTCGATATCAAAACTTTCGGCCTGCCACTGACATTTATCTATACTGCAACAACGATTGGAAGCATAGGCGGAGGATGGATCTCATCGCTCATGATAAAGAGGGGCTCCTCCCCTTTCAGGGCCCGCAGGATCACCATGCTGATCTTTGCACTGCTGGTAATACCGATCATATTCACCCAATCGCATTCGCTCAGCACATGGGGTGCCGTAAGCCTTATTGCTCTTGCAGCGGCATCGCACCAGGCATGGTCAGCCAATATTTATACAACCGTTTCGGATGCCTTCCCAAAAAAGGCTGTGAGCTCGGTCACAGGCATTGGCGGTATGGCCGGGGCTCTCGGCGGAGCCTTCATCTCATACATCGCAGGTGCAATACTCGATTTCTATAAACGGGCCGGACATATTGAGACCGGTTATGTGATTATGTTTGGGATAGCGGGAAGCGCATACATCCTGGCATGGATAATCATGCAGGTGTTTGCTCCGAAAAACAGGACCGTGACGCTGGAATGATCTATCAGGCTGAGACCAAAACATGGATTTTATGGAAAGACTAGGCAGATTTTCAATGGGGACCGGGGACAGGTTCGGCCAGCAGGGTCCGGTCCAGCTGAGCGCAATTACCGAAGCAGCGAGGCACGGGATCATTGTTACACCCGTCTGGAACAAATCCAACAGGGAGCACCTGTTTACCGGGTCGAGGCCGGAAGATGTCAGGGCCGAAGCCGAGGCTGCAGTAAGGATGTCAGGCTATGCCGGCAGCTATTTCGTGGATGCCGACCATATTAACCTCGACACTGTGGACAGGTTTATTGAATGCTCCGATTTCTTTACGATCGATGTGGCATCATACATCGGCAAAAGAGCTCCGGATGACCGGATAGCCGGCTTCGTGGATTCGTGCAAAAAGTACCGCCATGGGGTGAAGGTTCCAGGAATTAAGCACGGCCTGCCCAGTTCCGAAAAGCAGATTGCCGGCATTGCCGAAAAATACCTGCAGGCTGCCAGAAAAGCAGGTGAGATATACCGGAGAATATCTGAAAATAAAAATGACGGCAGCTTTGTGGTTGAAGTTTCAATCGATGAGGTTATGCAGGCCCAGTCACCCGTGGAAATATTCTTTATCCTGAAGATGCTGAAGGATGAATCCATTCCGTTGCAAACAATAGCGCCAAAGTTCACGGGAAGATTCAATAAGGGCATCGATTATTCGGGCGACATCCTGGAGTTTTCCCGGGAATTTGAAGATGATGTATTGGTTGTCAGCCATGCCTCCGAGGAATTCGGGTTTCCGGATACCCTGAAGATCAGCGTGCATTCGGGATCGGACAAATTTTCAATTTACCCTGTAATAAAGGGGATCCTTCAAAAACACAATAAGGGAATTCATCTCAAAACTTCCGGGACCACATGGCTGGAGGAAGCAGGCGGCCTTGCCAGGGCAGGAGGTGAAGGCCTTGAATTCATGAGGAACCTATATGCACTCTCAGTGGAAAACCTGAATGATCTGAGGGCTCCCTATTCGGATGTGATCTCGGTCAGGCACGAATACCTTCCGGCAGCTGATGAAGTGATGCAGTGGAACGGGAGCAGGTTTGCAGATTCCATAAGGAATGATATGGGCAACAAGGACTATAATCCGGATATGAGGCAGCTCATGCACATTGCCTACAAGCTTGTCACCCACGATCTCGCACAATATCTTGATCTTGTACGTACCCATAGGGACATAATCTCGCAGGGTGTGTTTGAAAACCTTTACAACAGGCATATAACCAGGGTTTTCCCCCCAATGTAGAGCTGGATGACCGAATTGAGGGGGCCGGGACAACTGTAAGTGCCTAATTTTTAACAAGCCTGTTACCGTAACTGAACTTTTCTATTAATTTTATCGCGTAAACCAAGTTTTGGTAACCGTATTGTCAAACCAATAATACACAGTTATAATTATGAAAAAATCACAATCCAGAAGAGATTTCCTCAGAGTTTCGGCAGTCGGGGCTCTCGGAGCGATAGTAATTTCAAAAAACGCAAGTGCTTCCTCAAAGCTTTCCTGGTCAGGAAAGCTGGAAAAAGCCGGAACAGATCCTAAAAAGTTCGGGATCGGGCTTCAGCTTTATACCATCAGGGATGCCATGGCAGTTGATGTCCCCGGATCTTTAAAGAAAGTCTCTGAAGCTGGTTACAAGTATGTTGAGCTTGCCGGCTATTCAAACGGAAAATTTTACGGATATGCACCCGCCGATTTCAGGAAGCTGGTAAATGATCTCGGAATGGAGGTCCTGAGCAGCCATACGCAGGTAGAGGCACAGGGAATTACGCTCGAAAATGCGCAGAAAATGGCCGAAGACCATGCCAGGGTCGGGGTGAAATATTGCATTCAGCCATGGGTAGTTGAAGAAGCAAGGACAACCGTCGACAGCTGGAAGAAAATGGTGGCCGACTGGAACAAGGTAGGTGAAATAATGAAGAAAAATGGTTTGCAGTTTGGCTATCACAACCATAATTTCGAGTTTGCGAATGTCCAGGGCAAAATCCCCTATTTTGACATCATGATGCCGGGGCTGGACAAGAACCTGGTTACCATGGAGATTGACCTGTTCTGGACGACCAAGGCTGGCCATGATCCTGTGGAGATCATTAAGAAATATCCGGGCAGGTTCCAGCTTTTCCACATGAAGGACATGTATACGTTAGAGGCACCATTCTTCACAACCGTCGGGGTAAAGGATTTTGCTCCGGTTGGCGAAGGAGTCATCGACTTTAAGAGAATACTGGCAGTCAAAAAAATAGCCGGCATGAAGTACATGGTGGTCGAGCAGGACCAGTCGAGGGACAATGCACCGTTCGAGGATATAAAGAAGAGCTTGGTGAATCTTACGACCAAGATACTGGCTTAAGAACTTACACAGAGATCACGGAGGAGACACTCAGTGCCTTCTCTGTGAAACTCTGTGTAATAAAAATATCTGTGTAATAAGAAAATCTTTACTCCAGAGTCTTATACCCGAAAACCGGCTTAGCTTCCGTCTGGAGAAGGTCGAAGATCATGAGCTCATTAGCGCCCTGCCTGAGCCACGAAGCAGGACAATATAACCTCTTCTGCGGGCCGATATCCCAGAATCTCCCGAGGCTATGCCCGTTAAGCCAGACAATCCCCTTTTTGTATCCGGACAGGTCAAAATAGGTATCCCCTGATTCGATAAAGTAAAAGGTTGTTCTGAAGAAAATCCCCCGTTTGCCGGGATTTCTTGAGGAGGATCTGAGGTTATAGATGAATTTGTCGTCCATCGGCAGATTATAAACCTTCCAGTTAATCAGGGGCGTCCCACCGAGAGTCACACTCTCTGTAATCCCTTTCCTGTCGATAATGTTCTTCCCGTAATTAATTCTTCCCATGCCTTCTGCAAGAATCTCAAGCTTTGGGTGTTCAACTGAGGTTTCAGGGAGATCGATGGAATTAATGCCTTCCCTCCTGTCGAGCGTCCCCACAAAAGTCCCGTTGAGGAACACTGTAGCATAATCGTGAATATCTGTAACTGTCAGCTTACCTGATTTAGCGCCTGTCAGCTCAGTTGTATAAAGGATAAATCCGTAATCCTGGTAATAGGCTTCAAAGCTTTTCGGCTGATCCGAAGTTACCGGCTGGGGGAGATTATCCCAGACCGAAGTGAAAACCGACATGTTTATCTGGGGAATTTCAGACGACCTGACAGGCGGCGGTATCGGTGGAAGAAATTTCCCCTTGGGCAGATAGGAAGCCAGCAGGTTCCTTATGGCCATGTATTTTGGGGTTGCCATCCCCTGTTCGTTCACGGGAGCATCATAATCGTAGCTGGTGACATCCGGCTCATACCCTTTTCCGCCTGAATTGGCACCTGCGGTATATCCGAAATTCGTCCCCCCATGGACAACATAGATTCCGAATGACTTTTTGTTATCCATCAGGAAGCGTATCTCTTTCAGTATCTCCGAGGAGTCGGTCTTTGCCCACTTTTCTCCCCAGTGAGTCAGCCATCCGGGATATGTCTCGCTGCTGAATACCGGGACCCCCGGGTTTATCTTTGCGGCAAGATCAAAGTCCTGCTGTGTAGTACCGGGATCGAGACCCACAGCACAGCCGGGGATCGTTCCGGCAATCAGCATGGCATCCGTTGCCCCGTCGGCAGTGAAGAACGGCACGTTTATGCCGTTTTCCTCCCATAACTTCTTGAGAGTCAAAATATACTCCCTGTCGTTCCCAAAACTCCCATACTCATTTTCAATCTGCATCATAAGGATAGGTCCGCCGTTTGTCAACAGGTACGGCTTCAACTCCTCCGCAAGCCGCTTCATGTATCTTTCAGCTGCGGCCATATACCTGGCATCCATGCACCTTACCTTTATATCAGGTATCCGGAGGAGATACGGCGGGATGCCTCCGAACTCCCATTCGGCGCACACATAAGGGCCTGGTCTTATGATGAGCCAGAGCCCCTCCTCCTGAACCAGCCTGATGAATTCTGAGATATTATGGCTGCCCTCGGTGAAATCAAAAACACCTTCCTGCGGTTCATGAAAATTCCAGAAAATATAGGCGCTTATAGTATTGCACCCCATGGCTTTTGCCATCTGTATCCTGTGGCGCCAATATTCGGCCGGGATCCGGGCAGGATGCAGCTCACCGCTGATAATCTGAAAGGGCTTGTTATCCAGGAGAAACTCTGTAGATCCAAGGGAAAAGGTGTGTGTTTCTTTTTTCTTCTGGGCATTCAAAGGGATTGTTAATAAAATAACAACAAGCCCTGCTGGAATTAGTCTCCGCAACATAGAAGCATTTATTAGGTCAAGATCTTATATTGATTGAAAGCTGTGAAGCTTCCGGTAATATCCGTCCTCCTTTTCAATCAGTTCGGTATGCGTCCCGCTTTCAACTATCCTTCCGTCATCGATCACAACGATTAAATCCGCGTGCTGGACAGTAGAGAGGCGGTGAGCTATCACAATGGATGTCCTGTTTTTCATCAGGTTCAGGATTGCATCCTGAACGAGGCGTTCAGATTCCGTATCCAGGGCAGAGGTGGCTTCGTCGAGTATAAGGATCGGCGGATTGGCCATGATCGCCCTTGCTATGCTGATCCTTTGTCGCTGTCCGCCGCTGAGCTTATTGCCCGATTCACCCACAAGGTTTTCGTACCCCTTGTCGGTCTCCATTATAAAGTCGTGGGCATTTGCTATACGGGCAGCGTTCTCGACCTCGCCCTGTTCGGGAATATGGTCTCCGAAGGCAATGTTCTCGGTAAATGTGGTATTGAACAATATCGGCTGCTGGCTGACAATTCCCATCAGGTTCCTCAGGTCCTGCACCTTCAGGTCGCGCACATCGGTACCGTCGACCAGTATCGATCCTTTATCGGTATCCATGAAACGCGGAAGCAGGTCGGCAAGGGTAGATTTCCCTGCACCCGACTTTCCTACAATTGCGACAGTCTGGCCTTTTGAGATTTTCAGGCTGATGTCCTTCAGCACAGGTTCATCATTGTAGCCGAACCACACATTCCTGAATTCAATCGAATCTGAAAAACCGGCAACAGGAACAGCCCCGGTTTTTTCACTGATCTTCTCCTCTGCCTCAAGTATCTGGTCGATGCGGTCGATGGAAGCCAGCCCCTTCTGGATGGCGAACCATGCTGTAGTGATATTCTTGGCAGGCTGGATAATCTGGGAAAAGACCACCAGGAACGCAATGAGCCTGTCGGGTGTCATATTGCCTGTCCCGTTCAGGGCAAGCACACATCCGAAATACATCAGGATCATCACCACTATGGTTGAAAGGAACTCGCTTATCGGAGAGGCAAGGTAAGCCTTTCGCGTTATCCGCTTGAATATCTTGGAATAATGTTCATTAGTCACGGAGAACTGCTTCTTCATTTTCTCCTCCGCATTGAAGCCTTTTATTATCCTCAGGCCGGTAAGTGTTTCCTCGACGACCGAGAGGAGCCTTCCGAGTAATTGCTGTCCCTGAAGCGATGTCGACCTGAGGCTGCGGCTGACCCTTCCTATGAGCCATCCGCTTACCGGCAGAAGTAGCAGTGCGGCCAGTGTAAGCGGCAGGCTGGTCACAAAAAGGTATACAATGAAAATGATTATATAGAGCGGATCCCTGAAAAGCATTGTAAGAGACGACATTACCGACACTTCTATTTCCTGGACGTCATTTGAGATCCTGGTCATCACATCGCCCTTCCGCGCATCGGTAAAGAACGAAAGCGGAAGCCTGAGGATCTTGTCATACATATTTTTCCGGAGGTCCCTTACAGTGCAGGCCCTGATATAGGCCATACTGTTGTTTGCCAGTGAAATGAACCCGTTCTTCAGCAGGCTGGCTATGATCACCACAAGGATCACGACCAGGAGCGCCTTCATTACATCATGCTGCCCGATGAAGGAGTACAGGAAGTACTTTGCCCAGGCTCCGAGGTACTCGAAGCTAAGCCGGAATGCGCCGGGATCCGGGTACTGCTCGACCCTGTTGAACATTATCTTCAGGAACGGGATGACGAGAGTATAGGATACCAGCGCAAAAATGGCACTCAGTATATTATAAAGGATATTCCATACCGCCGACCACTTGTACGGCCTGATATATTTTAACAGGATTCTGGCTTTGTTCATCAGTGCAAAGGAGTTATCAGAAGCCGGTGAAGTTAAACGGGCTGATAGATTTCATCTCACTCTTCAGTGTCTCACTAACTTCGAGGCTGTCAATAAAACCATGGAGGGACTCCCTGGTAATTTTCTGGTTTGTACGGGTTAGGTCAAGCAGGGCTTCATAAGGTTTGTGGAAACCTTCCCTCCGGAGAATGGTCTGGATTGCCTCCGACACAACGGCCCAGTTGTTTTCAAGGTCGTAATTGATCTTTTCGGTGTTGACGATAAGCTTGTGCAGACCCTTCAGCATAGAATTTAAAGCGATGATCGAATGGCCGATAGGAACGCCGATATTCCTGAGCACCGTTGAATCAGTAAGGTCGCGCTGGAGTCTCGATACGGGAAGCTTAACCGACAGATGATCAAATATAGCATTTGCATAGCCCAGGTTCCCCTCGCAATTCTCAAAATCGATGGGGTTCACTTTATGGGGCATTGCAGAGGAGCCGATCTCCCCTTTCCTGATCTTCTGCCTGAAATAGTCCATGGAAATATAGGTCCAGATATCCCTCGCAAGGTCAAGGAAAATTACATTGATCCTCCTCAGGTTGTCGAACAGGGCAGCCAGATTGTCATAGTGCTCTATCTGAGTGGTCGGGAATGAGCGCTGCAGTCCGAGGGTTTCATTGACAAAGCTGTTGGCAAATTCCACCCAGTCGATATCCGGGTACGCTACTTTATGAGCATTCAGGTTGCCTGTTGCGCCGCCGAATTTCGCAGAAAAGGGGATCTGCCCGAAGTACTTCGACTGTTCATCTATCCTGGCGATGAATACCATTATCTCCTTACCCAGCCTTGTTGGTGATGCCGGCTGCCCATGCGTCCTTGCAAGCATAGGGATCTCCTTCCACTCCTCCGAGAAGCCGGCAAGTGTCTCCCTTAACTCGAACAACAGGGGAAAATAAACATCCGAAAGAGCATCCCTGAGCGAAAGCGGTATGGCGGTATTGTTGATATCCTGCGAGGTGAGCCCGAAATGTACAAATTCTGACCAGTTTCCCCATCCGCTCTGGAAGAACTTTTCCTTCAGGTAATATTCCACTGCCTTGACATCATGGTTAGTTACCTTCTCTATCTCTTTCACACGCAAGGCATCCTGAATAGCGAACTCCTCATACCATGACCTCAAAGTACCATAATTCTCCTTCTTGAAACCGGCAAGCTGCGGAAGCGGTATATCGCAGAGTGAAATGAAATACTCCACCTCAACCATTATGCGGTATTTGATGAGGCCAAATTCGGAAAAATAAAGATCCAGCTCATCTACCTTCTGCCTGTACCTGCCATCAAGAGGTGAAATTGCGGTCAGATTATTTAATTCCATGGATTGCCTTTTTAAAGGTTCGCGTGTTTATTAAGTATAGACAAAAGTACTATTTTAGATGCATTAAAAAAACCCAATGGAGAAAATCAGGATTTCCGCCGTCAGATATGCCAATACCTATCCGTTCATTTACGGATTGTCTGAAGGCGGTTTTGAGACCCGTGCGATCATCGAAACGGACCATCCTACGGAGTGTGCCTCCAAGCTTATCACCGGGAGGGCCGACATTGGCCTGATCCCGGTGGCTGCGCTACCCCAGCTGAAGGAATCCCACATTATCAGCGACTACTGCATTGGGGCAAACGGGAAGGTTCGGACAGTCCAGCTGATGAGCAATAATAGGTTCGGGGATATTTCGAGGGTGTACCTCGATTACCGGTCAAGGACCTCCGTTAACCTGGTTAAGGTCCTGGCCAGGTATAAATGGAACAGGACGCTCGAATGGACTGCCACATCGGAGGACTTTGATTTTACGGCGAGGAAGAAGGGGGAAGCGGTTGTGCTGATAGGTGATCAATGCTTCGAATATGAAAATGCTTTCCGGCTAAGGATCGACCTGGCCGAGGAATGGAAGGATTTTTCAGGGCTGCCTTTCGTATTTGCCTGCTGGGCTTCAAACCGCGTGATTGAGGCTGCATTTATGGATGAATTCAACTCCGCTTTAAAAAACGGGGTGGAAAATATTGATAAAGTTGTGGAGAGGTTCGGGTCATCAGGGACCATAAGAGGCACCGAACTTAAAGAATACCTTGAAACGAACATCGACTTCCACCTGAACCAGGAAAAGAAACAGGGTATGGATCTTTTCCTGAAACTCTTAAAAACTCTTTGATGACCACGGACTTCAGCGCCGGCTTCCGCATCAGGGACTACATCGACAGTGACTACGATGAACTTGTGAACTTCTGGGATGCGACCGAACTTGGTCGCCCCGAGAGGGGTGACAATAAGGAAGCGATAGAGGAAACCATCAGGCTCGGAGGCGCACTTCTGATCATGGAAGAGAAGGCTACCGGCAGAATAACCGGTACATCCTGGCTCACATACGACGGGCGAAGGGTTTTCCTGCATCACTTCGGGATACTCCCCGCCTACCAGGGGAGAGGGCTCGCCAATGAACTTCTAGTCGCTTCATTCGGATTTGTCAGGAAGAACGGGCACCAGGTAAAGCTCGAGGTCCATTCATCAAATTTCAAGGCAATAAATCTTTACAGGAAATACGGCTTCGAACCCCTGAGTGACTATGAGGTTTATATCCTGCGGGATATTTCGAAATTATGATGAGGGGCTTTAAGAATTACAATTTTATGATTAATTTTGCATAAGATTGTTAATTATCAGGTGAGGTAAAAATAAAGATCGGTATAATGGCAAAGACAATTACTTTCAATGAGCTCCGGAAGATCAAGGATCAGCTCCCCTCCGGAAGTATGAGGAAAATAGCCGAAAGGCTCGATCTGAACGAAGAGACGGTTAGAAATTACTTCGGAGGGACAAATTTTGAAAAAGGCCAGTCAGTGGGAATCCATTTTGAACAGGGCCCGGGAGGAGGCATTGTCACATTTGACGATACAACCATTCTTGAGATAGCTGAGAAGATGATCAAGGACTGAAAACGACCACCAGCCTGTTCAAAAGCAAAAGGCTTGGTCTTTTGCTTTTTTTGTTTTTAACGGGAATGTTAACAGAAGCTGCAATTGAATCTGCCGAAAGGATGTACAGGAGTATCCTCGAGGATTTTTTTTCGGAGATCTGGGGTGATACGATCCTTTATTCGCACGGTATCGACCATCACAGGAGGGTTTGGCATTATGCATCCCGTCTTCTGATACAACAAAAGCCTCGGGAAATAAAAAGCCGCTGTTTCCTTGCTGAAAAGCTTATTATCGCCTGCTACCTTCACGATCTTGGAATGTCAGTCAACCCAGGAATCAGACACGGAGTATATAGCAGGGAGCTCTGCAGGAAGTTCCTTTATGACAATGGGTTAAATGAAAATGAGTTCACTGATCTCCTCGATGCAATTGAGTCACATGATAAAAAGGATTATGACGGATCAGCAAGAACCCGGGAACTGGCGACTATCCTCTCCGCTGCCGACGACCTTGATGCTTTAGGTTATACAGGAATATTCAGGTACCTGGAGATTTATTTAGCAAGGGGCGTTCGTCCGGATGAAGCGGGCATAAAAATAAGTAAAAACGCACGCAGAAGGTTTGAGAACCTCATAGTTACGTTCCCAGATTCCCCAGTCCTGATTTCAGAATGTAAAATCAGGTATAAGGTTCTGGATGACTTCTTTTCTGGATACAATCAGGCTTTTTCAGCCTTGTCCGGTCAGGTTCATCCTAAATCAGGATATATATTGTTAAACCAACTGGTCGTTGATCTGAATTCCAAAGGGGTCTCGGAAGAGACTTTTCTTGAAATCAGTCAGAATTATTCTTCAGACAGGGTTGTCCGCAATTTCTTTTTAAATCTTTATTCTGAACTAAAGAGCTGAATATGCTCTGTAACCTTGATTCGCTGCGCTGCAAGCGGGACAAATCTTCCTTCTAATGCCGCAAGATTCCTGATTCCTTCAGGTTCATAAATAGGATAATATACATATCCCGGGCTTCGCAAAAATACCGATATAATTCCAGCATTTCTACGAGTTCATAAATTATTATGCTGGTTTACATTTGAATAGCAGTTAAACCACCCTTGAAGCTAATTCGATGTTAGATGTAATCCTGAACAGGGCAGCCGGGCAAAAGTCCTCCGCAAAAGCGATTAAAGTCAGCGACCGGGCTGACAAACCGGTAAAAAGCCTGATCAAAGCCATCTCGTGGAGATTGGTCGGAACCCTCGATACGATGATAATTAGCTATGTCATCACTGGAAAGTTAAGCTTTGCCGTTTCAATCGGCAGTGTTGAAGTATTTACAAAAACAGTGCTCTATTACCTGCATGAAAGGTTATGGTCGCACATCCACAGGCTAAATCTGAACATTCGGGCAAAATTATATAATGGCAAATATGAACTTGACAGAATTAAGGAATAGTATTTCCGGAAAAAAACCTGATCAAATGCTTAATGAGCTGGCCGCTGCCTTTTCAGGCAAAATAGTTTTCACGACCAGCTTCGGCATCGAGGACCAGGTCATTGCCCACCTGATCTTTGAGAACGATATTCCGGTCAGGGTGGCTACCCTCGATACAGGAAGACTCTTCCCTGAGACTTACAAAGTCTTCAGTGAGATGATTAAAAAGTACGGGAAAACCATCGAGGTCTATTTCCCTGACCATAGCCAGGTTGAAAAAATGGTCACGGAGAAAGGACCTTTAAGTTTCTATCATTCAAAGGAGAACCGGATGGAATGCTGCAGGATCAGGAAGCTTGGGCCGCTGAACAGGGCCCTTGAGGGGACCGGCTGCTGGATTTCCGGTATACGGAAGGAGCAATCGGAGAACCGGGGGCTCCTGGATCAAATCGAGTGGGATGAATCCCGGAAGCTTTACAAGTTCTACCCGCTCTTCGAATGGACCTACAAGGATCTTGCTGACTTTGTATCCGAAAACCAGGTCCCGGTAAATATCCTGCATTCCAGGGGATTTGTAAGCATAGGGTGTGAGCCGTGTACAAGGGCCATCAGGGAAGGCGAGGATTTCCGGGCGGGCAGATGGTGGTGGGAATCGGGCAGCGAAAAAGAGTGCGGGCTGCATCTGAAGCACGATAAGGATAATGGTTAACTGGTTAAGGCAGCACGTTTGCCACTACGAATTGGTCGGGATCTTCGTTTCACTATGACACGATTGCATGATTGCATGATTGCACGATTTCATAATATTAGAAATACAAACGGATCAGGGGAAATATGAAAATCAACAATGAACATCTTAAGGAGCTTGAAGATGAGGCGATCTTCGTTTTCCGGGAAGTGGCGGCCCAGTTTGAAAAGAAGGTGATTCTCTTTTCAGGAGGAAAGGATTCCATAGTGCTGGTCCATCTGGCAAAGAAGGCTTTCTGGCCGGCAAAGATGCCTTTCAGCCTGCTGCATATTGACACAGGCCATAACTTTGAGGAGGCCCTCTCGTTCAGGGACGATCTGGCCAGGGAGACTGGCGTCGAACTGATAGTAAGGTATGTCCAGGATACAATTGACCAGGGCAGGGTGAACGAGGAAACGGGAATTAATGCCAGCCGCAATAAGGCACAGTCGGTGACCCTGCTGGACGGCATAAACGATCTTATGATCGATGTTGCCGTCGGAGGCGGGCGCCGCGACGAGGAAAAAGCGAGGGCCAAGGAAAGGTTCTTTTCCCACAGGAATGAATTTGGTCAATGGGACCCAAAGAATCAAAGGCCGGAGCTATGGAACGTCTTTAACGGCCATAAGCATTACGGCGAGCACTTCAGAGTATTCCCGATAAGCAACTGGACCGAAATTGACGTCTGGCAATATATTCTTTCGGAGAACATTGCCCTCCCGAGCCTATATTATTCGCACCGGCGCAAGATCTTTTTGAGGAATGGCGTATATCTTGCCTGGGCACCTTTCATGAAGTTAAAGCCAAATGAGAAAGTTTTCGAGACGGAGGTCCGTTGCCGCACCGTGGGAGATATTACCTGCACCGGAGTAACTTTATCGAAAGCAGATTCACTTGAAGAAATCATATCGGAAATTGCTGCAACAAGGGTAACCGAAAGAGGCGGCCGCTATGACGATCAGAGATCGGAAGCCGCGATGGAAGACAGGAAGAAAGAAGGCTACTTTTAGCCTGAACTGCGGATCAGGTGGTTGAAAGGAAATAAATTAAATCAGAAATTATCCGATGAAAGTCAATGGTGAAAACAAATTCAAAAGCCTGCTGCGGTTCACGACGGCCGGCAGTGTAGATGATGGAAAGAGTACCCTGATCGGCAGGCTGCTTTATGACAGCAAATCCATTTTCGAGGACCAGATGGAACACATAATCAGCTCCAGCAAGCGCCTCGGAAAGGAAGAGACCGACCTTTCGCTCCTGACCGACGGACTGAGGGCCGAAAGGGAACAAGGCATAACCATCGATGTTGCCTACAGGTATTTCTCCACACCGGTCAGAAAATTCATCATCGCTGATACCCCGGGACACATTCAGTACACGAGGAACATGGTCACAGGAGCGAGCACGGCCGACCTGGCCGTAATTCTGATCGATGCCAGGAAAGGGGTCCTCGAGCAGACCCTTCGCCATACATACATTGCCACACTCCTTGATATCCGCCACATTTTGTTCTGTGTAAACAAGATGGATCTTGTCGGCTATTCGGAAGAGGTCTTTGTCAGGCTCAGGGCAGATCTCGAGACGCTTGGCAGGAAACTGGGGGTGGCCAATGCCTGGTATATTCCCATCAGCGCCAGGTTCGGGGACAATGTCGTTGAAAGATCGGCAAACATGGAGTGGTACAAGGGGAAAACATTCCTGGACCTGCTGGAAACGGTCGAGATAATTAAGGATAAAAGCTCCTGCGAGGCAAGATTTCCGGTGCAGACGGTCATACGTCCCCTGTCAGATGAATTCCATGATTTCAGGGGATTTGCCGGCAGGATAGCCGGGGGATCATTCAGGACGGGAGATGCCGTGGTACTGCTTCCTGGCCAGCACCGATCCGCGATAAAGGATATCTACCATTCCGGGAAAAGCAGCCCTGAAGCAAGGACAGGTGATTCGGTTGTAATGACATTGAAGGATGAGGTTGATGTTACCCGTGGCTGCCTTCTTGTAAAAGACCAGGAGCTTCCCTGCGTTGGACAGGAACCGGAACTGATGATATGCTGGTTCAACGAAAAACCGCTGACCCCGGGGGTCAGGTATCTCGTAAGAAACCATGCCAGTGAATCCGTCTGCATGCTGGGGAAGGTTAACTACAAGGTAAACATAAATACCCTCGGGCATCAATACGGTGAAGTGACCATAGGAATGAACGATATCGCACATATAAGCATTAAAAGCGCCGGAAAACTGCACTATGACCCGTATATCAAAAACAATATCACAGGGAGCCTTGTTTTTATTGATCCGGCTACTAACGAAACAGTTGGGGCCGGCATGATATATTAATTGCTTAACTTTGAGCAAGTACAAATCATCAAAGCAGGAGGCCCAATGCTAATTCCGGGTAAAAAAGCTGTGGAAAGGACAATCAAGGACCTGTTCAAGACACTGTTCCCGATTGACGGTGATATCAGGGTCCCTCCCACTGTTGAGAACAACACTTATATTCTCGAAGAGATCAAGGGGATACTGAAGGGGCTGACCGGGGATAATGAAACTGCCGCAAGGAAGTTCATGAAGGAGCTTCCGTCAGTCAGACAAACACTCCTCGGGGATGCTCTTTATATCCTTGAATCCGATCCTGCGGCAACAGAGCTCGTCGAAGTGATATCAGTTTATCCCGGGTTCTTTGCGATATTCTGCTACCGTGTTGCTCACATACTGGTAGAACTGAACATCAAGCTTTTGCCGCGGATAATCACCGAGTATGCCCACAAAAACACCGGTATCGACATTCATCCCGGTGCAGTTATCGGGAGCCCGTTTTCAATCGACCACGGGACCGGGATCGTAATTGGCGAAACGACTCTGATAGGGAGCTTCGTGAAGATGTACCAGGGGGTGACCCTGGGAGCCCTGAGTGTTGACAAGACGAAGGCGGCAAAAAAAAGGCATCCCACGATCGAGGATAATGTGATCCTTTATGCCGGCTGCACCATTCTGGGCGGAGAAACCGTGATTGGGAGGCACAGCATTATCGGAGGGAATGTCTGGCTTACAGAAAGCGTCCCGGCCTATTCGATCGTTTATCACAGGATCGAAGTGGTTGTCAAGGATCAGAAAAGCATGGGCGACCAGATCAACTTCGTTATTTAGAAACCAAAATCCGGACCAATGAAGGCAGATTCAATACTTGACCTGATCGGAATGACACCTCATCTGAGGATCAACAAGCTATTCCCCCGGGAATACTCTGTTTGGATTAAGCTCGAGAAATCCAACCCGGGAGCCAGCATCAAGGACAGGATTGCCCTTGCTATGGTGGAGGATGCGGAACAAAAGGGGATCCTTTCAGGAGACACCGTCATTATTGAGCCCACATCAGGCAACACTGGCATCGGGCTGGCAATGGTGGCTGCAGTAAAGGGATACAGGCTGATCCTGGTGATGCCCGAATCGATGTCGCCGGAAAGAAGAAAAATAATGAGTGCGTTTGGAGCGGAGTTTGAGCTCACTCCGAGGGAGAAAGGGATGAAAGGAGCTATTGAACGATCACTGGAACTGAGATCGGAAATTGCCAATTCCTGGATCCCGATGCAATTCGATAACCCTGCAAACACTGAAATACACAGGAAAACTACGGCAGAGGAGATCATAAATGATTTTCCCGACGGTCTCGATTACATAATTGCCGGTGTCGGAACCGGGGGGCACATCACTGCATGTGCAGAGGTCTTGAAACAAAAATTCCAGGGACTCAGGATCTTTGCCGTGGAACCCGACCTCTCGCCGGTGCTCAGCGGCGGCCAGCCCGGGCCGCATCCCCTGCAGGGGATCGGTGCCGGATTCGTGCCGTCAATCATGAAACCCGAGCTTATAGACGGCGTGATTCGGGTAAGCAGGGAAGAAGCATTCAGCTTTACCAGGAGGGCAGCGCGGGAAGAGGGGCTCCTTGCAGGTATTTCAACAGGGGCAGCTCTTGCGGGGGTTCAAAGGAAACTTGATGCATTCGGGAAAGGTTCAACGATCCTTACTTTCTGTTATGACACTGGCGAAAGGTANCTTTCGGTTGATGGATTATTCTGAATCTCAGTTTAATGCAACCTCAAACCCACAAATTTAACTGTCTTTTAAGACTATTTCTGAAAAACTATTTCATAACTTTACGCAACAATTGANCAGGCCACTCTGTTAAAGTCACAATGAGAAGGGTAATAACGTTTCCGCTTATGATGCTTGTCCTGTTTTCAGGGATCAGCATAAAGTATTCTGCGCATCTTTGCGGAGGGAATGTTGTTTCAACGATGTTCTCACTGAACGGACAAAGTGCAACCTGCGGTATGGAAGACCGAAGCACCGGCGAAACAGGAGCGTATCTTTTCAAAAGTCATTGCTGCGACAATCTTGGCACAACGCTCCAGCTAAATACCAATTATATCCCGTCTGCAATATATTCAGATGGCAGTATCAGCCTGCACCACGAATTCAGCTTCATTCCCTTCCTCCTGCCATTAAGCAGATCAATAAATCTTTGTACGACAGGCAGCAGCACAAGGCCGCCGGGTGGCAGGATCCATGATCTTTGCCTTCCCGAATCCCTGTGTAACCTCCGGATCTGATCCTTTCTCAGCGGCATCATATTATGCTTCGTAGGGTGGCCTTATGATGGTATGCAAAGCATGAATGCATGTTTTGTTATCATTTCCGAAGTCATCTCCAATGCATTCCAATGCATTTCAATGTATTTCAATGTATTATAATGTATTTCAATTTACCAATCATTAACTAAATCCTATTAATTATGAAGACAATCAAGCTTCTTGTATCTGTTATTTTATTAACAGCAATTGCAGCTGCAGTATCCGCACAATCAGGCAGCAAACAGGCACAGGGCCTGAAGAGCGAAACATTCAAGGTGTGGGGCAACTGTGAATCATGCAAAACCCGGATCGAAGCAGCCGTCAAGTCAGAAGGCGCTGCAAATGCATCATGGGATCAGAAAACAATGATGCTTAAAGTGTCATTTGATCCGCAAAAGACTAATGTCGATGCCCTACAGAAGAAATTAGCCACGGTCGGTCATGATACGGAAAAATACAAGGCCCCGACCGATGTTTACGACAAACTGCCATCGTGCTGCAAGTATGAGAGGAGCAAGTAAGCAAAAGCTTGTACGAAGCAACACAGAGAATCACAGAGGTTACCGGTCTAATCTCTGTGATTCTCTGTGCAATAAAATCATCATTTGGAAAGCAGTCCACCTCACAAAATAATGCTAAACAGACTCGTAAAATACTTCCTGGAGAACAGGCTCGTGACATTTATCCTTCTTGCAGTTTTTATCCTGGGGGGTATTGTTACTGCGCCATTCAACTGGCAAACCGGGATGATCCCAAGGAATCCGGTCCCCGTTGATGCGATACCAGACATTGGCGACAATCAGCAGATCGTGGCAACGGAGTGGATGGGCCGGTCGCCGCGGGATATCCAGGACCAGATTACTTATCCCCTGACGACAGCGCTGCTTGGTATTCCCGGTGTGAGAGCGATCAGGAGCACTTCCATGTTCGGGATGTCATTCGTATACATCATATTCAATGATAACGTTGAATTCTACTGGAGCAGGTCAAGGGTTCTCGAGAAGCTCAATTCACTTCCGGCCGGCACACTTCCATCCGGTGTTCAGCCGGCCCTGGGGCCGGATGCCACGGCTCTTGGTCAGATATACTGGTACACCCTTGAAGGAAGGGACCCCAAAACTGGACAGCCCAAAGGAGGATGGGATCCCCAGGAACTGAGAACCATCCAGGATTTCTATGTGAGATATTCACTTTCGACTGCGGAAGGGGTTTCAGAGGTCGCTTCAGTGGGAGGCTTTGTCAAGGAATACCAGGTTGATCTCAACCCGGAAGCCCTGAAGGCTTTTAACGTTTCAGTGATGGATGTCATGAATGCCGTTCAGAAAAGCAATCTTGACATTGGTGCAGAGACCATTGAACTGAACAACGTCGAATACATTATACGAGGCCTGGGTTATGTGAAGGACCTTGATGATATTGCCGGTTCCGTAATTGCTGTCCGGAACAACATCCCGGTCAGGATACGGGATGTTGCTCACGTTGCATTCGGTCCGGCCACAAGGCGCGGCGGGCTCGACAAGGAGGGCTCGGAAGCCGTTGGGGCAGTGGTCGTCGCCCGCTACAAGTCAAACCCGATGGAAGTCATCAGCAACGTTAAGGATAAAATAAGGGAGATCGATGCCGGGCTGCCCCAGAAGACCCTTCCCGACGGGAGTGTCTCCAAGGTCACGATAGTGCCTTTTTACGACAGGACGGGTCTGATAAGGGAGACTATCGGAACCCTTGAATCTGCACTTTCCCATGAAATCCTTATCAGCATTATCGTGATCATCGTACTGCTCATCAACCTGCGGGCTTCCCTTATCATCTCCGGCCTGTTGCCTGTAGCAGTCCTCATGACCTTCATAGTAATGAAATTCTTCCACATCGACGCAAATATCGTTGCCCTGTCCGGCATTGCCATTGCCATCGGGGTCATGGTAGACATCGGGATAATCTATGTGGAAAACATTATCAGGCATCTTGAAATGCCCGGCAATCATGACCTCAGGGGCAAACCCCTGCTCCGGCTGATAGAGTCAGCCACTTCCGAAGTTTCCCCTGCAGTGTCAACCGCACTGGCTACGACAGTAGTAAGCTTCCTGCCCGTATTCGCAATGCAGGCTGCCGAAGGGAAACTCTTCCGCCCACTGGCATTCACAAAAACATTTGCGCTCGTTTCATCCTTATTGCTTGGGATAATTGTACTTCCGACGCTTGCACACATCATCTTCTCGGTCCGTTTCGACGAGAAAAAGGTCAAAAGGATGTGGAATGGTAGCCTGATAGCAGCAGGTATTCTCTTTATCGTGATCTGGAATACATTGCCCGCGATTGCGCTGATCGCCATAGGCATCAACAATCTTCTCGGCAGCAGGTGGAGTGAACGGCGCCGTGAATACCCAACTTATATCAACATAGGCATCACCATATTTGTCGCAGTATATTACCTTTCAATAGCATGGCTTCCGCTTGGAGCACATAACAGCACTATTGTCAACTTCCTGTTCGTTACCTTAACGGTCGCGGCGATTCTGGGTGCACTTCTCCTGATGGTCCATTATTATGAACGGATAATCCGGTGGGCATTGGCCCACAAGTGGAAATTCCTGCTGATACCTGCATTCACCCTGTTCCTCGGGATCCTGGCATGGCAGGGGTCTCTCAGGATGTTCGGATTCGTTGCTTCCGGGATGGAAAAAATTGGCTGGAAAAGCTTCCGGGAAACCGGTCTGTGGACTGGTGCCATGAAAGCCTTTCCGGGAACGGGCAAGGAATTTATGCCATCATTGAATGAAGGTTCATTCCTGCTGATGCCCACCAGTATGCCAAATTCGAGCATCGAAAAGAACCTTCAGTACGTGGAGATCCTCGACAGGAGGCTGTCAGCAATTCCTGAAGTGGAAACTGCGGCCGGAAAGTGGGGAAGGGTAAACTCAGCTCTCGATCCTGCTCCTGTTCAGATGTTTGAGAATACGATAAATTACAGGCCGGAGTATATCCTGGATGAAAATGGCCACCGGATGCGATTCAAGGTAGACAGAAAAGACCGTTTTATTTTAACTGGCAACAGGACTTACGATCCCAGGAATGAGAAGTTCAGGGTAATGCCTGCCGACAGCCTGATACCGTCAAAGCGGGGTGAATATTTCAGACAGTGGAGGCCTCAAATAAAAACCCCGGATGATATCTGGAACGAAATAGTAAAGGTTACTGATATCCCCGGACTGACATCGGCTCCGAAGCTTCAGCCGATTGAAACAAGGCTTGTAATGCTTTCCACCGGGATGAGGGCGCCTATGGGGCTGAAAGTCTACGGTCCCGACCTTAACACCATTGAGCAGGCGGGACTTCAATTCGAGCATGCCCTGAAAAAAGTCCCTTCCGTGAATGCAGCTTCGGTCTTTTACGATCGAGCCGTTGGCGCTCCCTATATTGAAATCAAGCTAAACAGGGAAGCAATGGCCCGATACGGAATGACAATAACAGGTGTCCAGGACGTCCTGCAGGCAGCGGTCGGAGGCATGACACTCAGTACTTCTGTTGAAGGGCGGGAGCGCTTCCCGATCAGGGTCCGCTACGCAAGGGAACTTCGCGACAATCCCGAAGAGTTAAAGCGGATCCTTGTGCCGGCGATGAACGGTATCCAGATCCCGCTTGGTGAGATAGCTGACATTGATTATACCAGGGGAGCTCAGATGATCCGAAGCGAAAACACCTTCCTCACCGGCTATGTGATATTCGATAAAATTGAGAACCGGGCCGAGGTCGACGTCGTTCAGGACGCCGACAGGATATTGAAACAGGAGATAGCTTCAGGCGCCCTGGTGCTGCCTCCCGGTGTCACATACAAATTTGCCGGGAACTATGAACAACAGATTAGGGCTTCCAGGCGACTGGAGGTAGTGATCCCGGTGAGCCTGGTCATGATCTTCCTGCTGCTCTACTTCCAGTTCAGGACAGTTACTGCCTCATTCATCCATTTTTCCGGAGTGTTTGTCGCATTTGCAGGGGGATTTATTATGCTTTGGCTCTACGGGCAACCGTGGTTCCTCGACTTTTCTGTGGCCGGGATAAATATGAGAGACCTCTTCCAGATGCATACCATAAACCTAAGTGTCGCAGTCTGGGTGGGGTTCATTGCCCTCTTTGGCATCGCGACAAATGATGGTGTTATAATGGGGACCTATATACACCAGGTCTTTGAGGAACGTCATCCGGCCACGGTCGGAGAAGTCAGGGAAGCTGTTGTGGCAGCAGGCATTAAAAGGGTCAGGCCGGCCATGATGACAACTGCTGTTGCTGTCATAGCTCTGCTGCCTGTGCTTACTTCAACGGGTAAAGGTGCAGATATCATGGTTCCTATGGCTATTCCGACATTCGGGGGAATGATCATTCAGGTGATGACGATTTTTGTAGTGCCGCTGTTTCAATCGATTTGGAGGGAAGGGAAGGTAAAATCTTCAGAACTCCGTGAAACTCCGTGAGAACTCCGTGAACTCCGTGGTAAAAATAAAAACCGATGCAAGAAATGAGAAATAGAAATCTATATACTAACAGTTATAAAACGTCTGTGAGGGGAAAAATTCATCTCAATAAATTTCTACTTATTTCCATCTATTTCAACTTATTTCTATCTATCTCCTTATTCTCCCAACCCGATTCGCTTTCATCCTATCTGGAACTTGCTGCAAAAAACAATCCGACAGTACTCCAGAAATTTTCAGAATACAAAGCGGCACTTCAGAAGATCCCGCAGGCCGGGTCATTGCCTGATCCTGAGCTTACAACGGGCGTTCTCGTCCAGCGCATGATGCTTGTGATGGGATACCAGATTGCCGATATAAAGCTAATGCAGATGTTCCCATGGTTCGGAATGCTGAAATATGCAAAGGATGAGGTAAGCCAGATGGCAAAGGCAAAATTCGAAACTTACATCGAGGCAGTAAATCAAGCCGGCTTTGACATCCGGACTAACTGGTATGAGCTGTACCGGCTGGGCCAGGACCTAAAGATCTCTGGCCGGAACCTTGAGCTTCTCAAAACTATTGAGCGCATTGCCATTGTCAATTTCAGCGCCGGGGTTCCGGGCGGATCAGGCAGGCAGGCTTCCGCTCCGATCATCGGGCAAAACCGGATGCAGCAACAAGGCGCTGCCCCGGGAACACAGTCGATGGAAGCTATGGGGAACACCTCTCCCATTTCACCTTCAGCTTCACCAGGCACCGCATCCAGCATGCAGGAATCTTCAATGGGAGCCGCGTCAGGCGTAACGGGCCTCACGGATATTTACAGGATCCAGATCGGGATCAGCAACCTTCAGAATGAGATTGAGCTGATACATGACCAGCAGCGATCAGCAACTGCAAGGTTCAACAGCATTCTTAACCGCCCCCCATTGACTCCCGTTGCCATTCCTGATACACTCATTGCCGGTACCTTGATTATGAATATGGATCTGAATTCAGTCTCCGACAGTATATTGAAGAACAACCCCGCACTGGCGATGATAAAGTATGAAAAGAGCTCCATCGAGTCGAGGGCGAAAATGGTCAGGAGAATGGGTTACCCGATGCTTGGCATCGGAGTTGATTATACGATATTGAGTAAATTCGGTGCCGTCAGTTTTCCAATGAACGGGGCTGACATGGTCATGCCGATGGTGTCAATAACACTGCCGGTTTACCGAAAAAAATACAGGTCGATGCAAGAGGAGACCGGTCAGCTGAAAACAGCGAAAGAGGAAGAATACGTAGCGGGAGTCAATAATCTTCAGTCCGAGTACTTCCAGGCCATGGAGCTTTACCAGGATGCAAGAAGAAGGATCTCACTTTATTCCGGTCAATTCCTTCTGGCAAAGAAATCGCTGGATATAATCATCAAAAGCTATTCAGTCGGATCTGCAGGCCTGACCGACATATTGTTTTTACAGCAGCAGACCCACGATTATGAACTGAAAAAGGCAGAAGCTGTTACGGATTTCAACACTGCACTGGCCTGGCTAAACCGTCTCATGATGAGGCCTCTGGTATGAATCAAGTTAGATAATAATGAAAAAGCTATTGAATTCAGGTTACTTTAAATACACCGTGATAGCACTTGCAGGGGTGTTTCTCGGATGGATCCTTTTTCACCCTTCAGCCAGGCTCCGGGAAGCAAGCCGACCCGGTACCGAATCGGGAAAAACAGTTATCTGGACATGTGCCATGCATCCCCAGATCAGGATGGATCACCCGGGTAAATGCCCTATTTGCGGAATGGACCTGATACCGCTCAGAAGTGAAAGCACTGCTTCAACCGACCCTGACGTAATTAGTCTGACCAGGCAAGCTGCAGAGCTGGCAAACGTTCAGACTACTGTTGTATCAAGACAGAGGCCTGTAAAGGAGATTCGCCTGTACGGCAAGGTTCAGGCTGATGAAAGGCTTCTTCAGAGCCAGACTGCCCATATGCCCGGCAGAATAGAAAAGCTGCTCGTCAATTTCACCGGGGAGACCGTTAGGAAGGGACAGCCGCTGGCTGTGATCTATTCACCTGACCTGATAACTGCCCAGCAGGAGCTGTTTGAAGCTGGAGCAATGAAGCAGTCTCAGCCCGAAATCTATGAAGCAGCAAGGGACAAGCTTCGCCAGTGGAAATTGACTGACAGTCAGATCTCTGATATCGAGAAGTCGGGTAAAGTGACTGAAAACTTTGAGATACTTGCAAATACCGACGGCGTCATAATTGGCAGGAGGGTCAACAACGGGGACCATGTCGACCAGGGAACTATTCTTTTCGACGTTGCCAGCCTTTCGGACGTCTGGATAATGTTCGATGCCTATGAGAGCGATCTGCCATTTCTCAGGACAGGAGACATGCTGACTTTCACCCTGCAGGCATTGCCTGGCCGGAGATTTACCGAAAGGATAACCTTCATCGATCCTGTCATTGACCCTGTGACAAGAGTTGCCAAAGTAAGGGCAGAGACAATGAATAATTCCGGGAAGCTGAAACCAGAAATGTTTGCGACCGGCACAGTAAAAAGCGATTTAAGCCAGTACTCCAGGAAGCTCGTCATTCCGCGGTCAGCCGTGCTGTGGACCGGAGTGCGGTCAATTGTTTATGTGAAACAACCCGGTTCCGAGGCGCCGTCCTTTAAAATGAGGGAAATCGGACTCGGGCCCTCGCTCGGAGACAGTTATGTGGTGTTGGACGGCCTGAACGAAGGTGAGGAAATAGTGACCAATGGCACTTTCAGTGTCGATGCTTCCGCGCAGCTTGAAGGTAAGCCAAGCATGCTGAATCCCCGGGGAGGAAAGGTGAACACAATGCCCGGGATGGACATGCCGGATACCGTTTCAGATCATCACATACAGTCATCATCGAATAAATAGAGCTGTTTATCAGCAGAGTCATCATTTTCGAGATTTGAAATGCTCACCCCGAGCAACCTGATCTTAACATTTTCAAGGTCGAGTGACCTGCGAATTTCGGTGACTCCTTTATGAAGCATTTCAAAGTTACGGATGAAGGCAGGGAATGTTTTACTTCTTGTAAGCTGACGGAAATCGGAGAACTTTATTTTCAATGTGATGGTTCTCCCGGCGGTTCCTGCGTTCCTGAGCCTTTCCATCAGCTCCTTCTCGAGATTGTAGAGTTCCGCGATTATTTCAAAACGGGTAGTAAGGTCTTTTTCATAGGTCAGCTCGGTCCCCAGGGATTTTCTTTCTGAATCGGGTTCAACTGGGCGCTCGTCAATCCCCCTGACGATATCAAAGTAGAATTTCCCGGCCTTCCCAAAATTCCTTATAAGGAACAGGAGGTCCATTTTTTTCAGGTCGGAACCTTTATGGATTCCCAGCCTGTTCATCTTCTCACTGGTCACTCTGCCGATCCCGTAGAACTTACCGACAGGGAGCTCATCAATGAATTTCCCGGCATCTTCAGGGGTTATGAGGAAAAGGCCGTCAGGCTTCTTAATATCGGAGGCGATCTTGGCGAGGAATTTATTAAACGAGATCCCGGCTGAAGCCGTGAGGCCGGTCCTTGACTTTATTTCAGCTTTTATCTGATTGGCAATCAGCGTTGCCGAGCAGATGTTCTTCAGGTCGCGGGTCACATCGAGAAAAGCTTCGTCGATCGAAAGGGGTTCAACAAGGTCAGAATACTCCCTGAATATGCTGAAGACCTTTTCAGATATCTCGATATACCTGTCGAACCTGTGCTTCACAAAGATCAGGCTGGGGCAAAGCCTCTTAGCAGTGACGGAGGGCATTGCCGAATGCACTCCGAATTTTCTTGCCTCGTAGCTAGCGGCAGCCACGACATGCCTCACCCCGCTTCCACCCACCGCAACTGGCTTGCCTCTCAGCTCAGGATTGTCCAGCTGCTCGATGGAAGCGAAGAATGCATCCATATCAATATGAATGATCTTTCTCATTCAGCCTGTCACCTGATAGGTCAAACAAAACTGGTCAATCCGAATTATGCTAACTGGCTGCTGCGGCGCTAGCCTGCCGGCTCTTGAAATAATTCCTAATATAAAGGCCCGTAAGCGCCAAAATTGAGCTATCGGATGACGAGTCTATCGTTCCTTTGAAGGCTCCCGACCAGTAGTTTATTGTAACATCATTTTCGTTGGCGATAGTCCACCGTGTCATGAAAAAGTTGTCGAACCTGAAATTGTATTCCCTCCCGTTAAGCTGAATATTTGCCCGGAATCTCCATGAATTGAAAGCTATCCGGCCGATCTCCCTGTCCTCCTGGGTATTAATAATAAGCGCGGTTTGCTTAAAGAATCCCTTTGTCACATACATGAGACTAAAACCCTTGATTTCTGCAGAAGTCCTCCTTGACCATCTTTCCTTCTCTAACTTTCCGACCAGGATGTCGTATTCGTATATCTCAAAAGTCCTGCTGAAAAGCTTTGTCTTCCAGGTGAAATGAGTTTCCATTTTTAAATTTTATTATTCTTTAATGGCAAAGTTCGCAAAGTTTTGCCACCAACCCTCTTAAGCCTGCCTGTCGGTAGGCAGGGGGGCTGAAAACAAGTCCCCTTTAGGGGATTTAGGGGCATCTTTGCGGACTTTGCGCGTACTTCGCTTTCTTTGCGGTTATAAAATACCTTTTTCAAACCTTCTTATTATCAGTGCTAAGCCAGGCAATTTTTTGTACCGAAGTATGATCTTTACCAATGATATCCCTATATAGTTCCGGGCGGCGTGCGCTGGTATACCTGAACCCTCCGGATTGTGAAAGCTTTTCCGGAGTAAGGACTGCAGAAGCAATTCCGTCACCCAGCATCCGGCACTCTGCAAGAATATCACCGAAGGGATCGAGGATCATTGAACAGCCGTTTTTCAGCTGGTCATCGTCCATTCCTATCGGGTTTGAGAACACCACGTAGATCCCATTGTCGTGAGCCCTTGCAGGAAGCCATTTCATGATCCATTCACGTCCCTTGGGGCCATCAAATTCCGCCCTGAGCGGATCAGGGTCCGACACCCTGTTCTTCCATAACAATTGATCGACAAACCCGGCCCCTGGCCGTGGTGATGGAGTGCACATTGTGACATGCGGCATGAAGATGACCTGAGCTCCCAGCAGCACTGTTGCCCTGACGTTTTCAATGATATTATTATCGTAGCAGATCAGGATCCCGCATTTCCAGCCGTCCAGGTCAAACAGCGTATAGCTGTTCCCGGGGTTTATTTCAGGGTGGATGAAGGGATGCAGCTTGCGGTGGCTGGCAATGAGGCCATTTTTATCCACACATACCTGTGCTTTGTATATCCTGTCACTCTTGTCTTTCTCGAAAAGTCCGGCAAGGATTGCAATATCATGTTCGCGGGCAATCTTCTGGAGCCTGTTGACGCTGCTTCCGCCTGGGATCAGCTCTGCAAGATCGAGCAGTTCACTTCCCCGGAGATTCCTTGCGAATGTATAACCCGTNACTGAGCATTCATGGAAGGCGACGACATTACAGCCGGCTGCTGCAGCCTCCCCTGCAAGGTTCCCGATTACGGACAGGTTATATTCCTTATCTCCGCAGCGGTTTTCAAACTGTGCGGCTGCCACCCTGATCTGTTCCATTATAAAAAAATTAAAAAGGCCGGCATTAATGATACCGGCCTTCAAGTTAATCAATTATTGATTAAAAATTATCACGTTCCACATAGTGGGTATGAAGCAGCTCGTGCGATTTATGGCTGTTCGGCTTTTCAAGGAACTCCTTGTATATTGCGATAACGTCAGGATTCTCATGGGATTTCCTCAACACCATATGTTCATCCTCAGAATAGATGGCTTTCATACGGTTCTTCCTGATCTCCATGCTGGTCGGTATCGGTTGCCCGCCGCCGCCGATGCACCCGCCCGGGCAAGCCATTATCTCAACGAAATGGTACGGGGATTTGCCTTCCCTCACTTCGCTCATGATCCTGTTGGCGTTGACCAGGCCGTGTGCAATTGCAACTTTCAGCTCTGCACCTTCGAGGAATTTCCATTCCTCTACACAACCTTCAATCTTGATTGTAGCCTCCTTAACCCCATCCATTCCACGAACTGGCGTGATATTAAGGTTCTTGAACGGAACTTCCCTTCCAGTCACAATTTCGTAGGCAGTGCGGAGAGCGGCTTCCATAACTCCTCCTGTGGCGCCGAAGATCACGGCTGCCCCGGTCGATTCTCCCATTATCGAGTCGTAGTGAGCAGACTCGAGATTCCTGAAATCGATGCCGGCCTGCTTGATCATCACTGCAAGTTCGCGGGTAGTAAGAACGTAATCAATGTCCTTATAGCCGCTCGATCGCATTTCAGGCCTGTCGGCCTCAAATTTCTTCGCCGTGCACGGCATCACGGAAACAGAAACTATCTTGGAGGGATCGATGTTCCTTTTTTTGGCATAGAAAGTCTTTACAAGAGCTCCGAACATCTGCTGGGGAGATTTGCATGTCGACAGGTTATGAAGGAATTCGGGATACTTGTGCTCGATGAACTTGATCCAGCCCGGAGAGCAGGATGTGAACATCGGGAAAGCGATTTTTTTGTCACCGTCGACGAGGGCTTTCTTAAGCCTGACAAGAAGCTCAGTGCCTTCTTCCATGATGGTGAGGTCGGCGCTGAAGTCGGTGTCGAGAACTGAGTCAAAACCGAGCTGTTTCAGGGCATTGACCATTTTTCCCGTGACTCTTTCACCCGGATCATAGCCAAGGTCTTCCCCGAGAGCTACCCTCACTGCAGGAGCGGTCTGAACAACAACATGCTTGTCAGGATCGTAAATAGCATCCCAGACATAATCGATATATGTCTTTTCGACCAGGGCACCTGTAGGACAGCGGTTTACGCATTGTCCGCAGTTTGTGCAGACCACATGGCTCATCGGCTTGTCGTGGAAGGATGATATTTTC
>JGI20215J15232_1000076_pt1 | contig 30125 bp, 27 predicted proteins | sample WetSurMetagenome_2_FD_15232 | JGI IMG/M metagenome (IMG submission 15232) | reverse complement strand
AATACTGGATTGTATGTGTCGTATCCTCTGAAACGGTGAACGGGTTTGCATAGAGAGTCCAACCAGTTGTATCAAGGTTGTACATTGTGTAGTCAACACCTGTGACGTCATCGGTGGCTGTCAAAGTTATCGTCACGGGACTGATGTACCATGAATCATCTCCAAGAGTTCCTGCAAGGGAGATTGTTGTAATCGGGGGTGCGGTGTCAGAGAAGGTGCTGAATGTGTACCATCTTCGAGTATAGAGGCCGCTGCCGCCGGGATCAGTTGCGTTCACCCAAACAGTGTAGGTCATGGATAGGGTCAATCCTGAGAGGGCAAGTGTCTTTGTTCCGTTTGTCGCTCCTGTCCCGCTGTTCGTCTGTCCGTTGCTACATTGGAGAGACCATGAGAAAGTGTTACTGTCTGGATCGTTGATGGGGATGCTCCAGGTGAAACTTAGTGGATTTCCACCAGAGCCATTCGCGGGTGATGGTGCACCAAATACCGGTGGACTGTTTACCTTGGTCGTAAAGACCCATAAAGATCCTGCTGTTGTCTCTCCATAACTATCCCATGCGACGATCTTCCAATAATAGGTGGTAAGATAATTCAGGGTACCAAGATCATAGGTTGTTGCTGATTGATTAAACCCGACCTTGGGAGGTGTACTGCTTGTCCCAAAATACACATCATAGGTGATGGTATCTCCCGGGTTTGGATCCCCGCCCATCCAGCTGAGGTCGCTACTGATTGGGACATTTGTCGCACCGTTCGACGGATTCGGTGAGCTGGGTTGATATGGAGGTAGGTTCTCTTCGATGACTGTTGCGGTGGTTTCTGATGGTAGATAGTTTTGTTTTGTCACCGTCACTTGCATGCTTCCCCCGGTCTCCGGAAGAATCGTGAAGGTGACATCTCCTGCGGAGTTCGTAGAACCACGTTCGTAAATCTCATCTCCTTTCCACAGACAGACATAGGCGTTTTGGATATTCGCTCCGCCAGTTGTTTGAACATGGACAGTAAAAGATGATGACCCAAGCGGGATTGAAGAGGGGTGACTGACGACAAAGGTAGACGGGTTTTCTTTCCAAACCGGTAGCTCAGGATCACCAAGTAAGGTGAGTTCTGTGTAGATGTATTGATAGTATTCATCACCGGGGTATTCTTGGTATCCGTCGTTTTTATGATCAGAGAATGCTGCTCCTAAATGGTAGAGGTTCTCATTGAAGAGTGATTGAAAGAAATGCATGTCGAATCCCATAGACAAGGTATCATAGATAGCATATTCGTACCATCCATATCGTGAGTTGCCAACAAAAGCGATGCCTCCTCCATTATTGTTTCGTACGAAATGCTCCGCGATGCAGTTGGAGACATCATAGGCTGCAGGATCGCAGCCCATGGAGTAGAAGATGGTCTGCTTGTTTCCATTTGTTAAGGCATCCATGTCAGAGCTGTACATCAGCCAGTCATGATTCACATACCCAGTGCCCATGCAGTCATTGTTTGAATGGTCCGCATGGTTCACAAGATTCTGACCGGTATTGAGGGCACTGATGACGTTTGTGAAATGGTTTCCTCCTTGGCTGTCATAGACGGTTGTCATGGTCCAGCTCGCTGGGATATACGAGTTTTTAATGCTGATTTTACATTGCTCTGCATCAGTCCAGCTATCAAGATCGAAACCGAAGAAGGCAGCATTCTTCGCGTAATTTGTCAATGGTGGGTTCGTTTCGTAGGTCAGGATCTTATTGATGAAATTTCCTATCTGTCCATTGCCGCTTCCTGTCCCGGTCACCGATGCACGCCCGATGTTGACCTCACAGATCCAGTCGGAATCAAAATCAGCGTAGTACGCATCATTTGGAACAGGGTCTGGGTCAACTCCTGAGAATGTTTTTGTATGGCAGGGGACGATATCTGTATCACCTCCCAAGAGGATGTAGATGGTCCCCCAGTTGGTGTAGACATCTTGTACGAATGCCTTGATTTTCTGGACATTGGTTCCGCTGTATCCACCAGAGTTGTATATCCAGGATGTCGTCACGATCGCTGCAGGAATTCCTTTCTGGGTTTTCCAGTCTGCGAGAGGTTGGAATGCGCTTACCCAGCTTGTCTGAGTGATGATCACATAGTCGTAATCACCGGGTCCAACACCCAGGGGTTGAGGGGCTGATGATGATTTTAAGGGTACTTGTTCTGGATTTATGACCATGTTTTCAACCATTTGTTGGTACATATCATATCCAGTGTCTGAGATGTGTTCGGATAGATAATCACCACAAGTATATCCGCTCCTTCCTTCGACATTCAGGGTGATGGAAGTGACAAGACTCAATTTTTTCTGAAGAGGAAGATATTGTAATGGGAATATTGTGATTTCTACCATACTTTGACCAGTAAGGTCATTTTGTTGTCCTAATAAAACGAGTCGTTCCGGGTAGGGGAGTGGTGAGAGATAGGATGCTCTATTGAGTCGCAGATCGAGAGTTGATAGAGGGGTTTCTCCGACTTTTTGTGGTTGTTGAGCCGGATAGAGCGTGTATCGTCCAGGGAGAGATTGTTTCTGCATGGATTGTATTTGTATTGTGGTTGCTTTCATGCCATCGGGTAAGGCTATGCGAAGGTGTTTGGCTGGTAATAGTGGTTTTCCATACTGTGTGAGGTATGTGCAATCCTTCATGTTCACAAGGTCGTATCCGTGGAATCTGTCAATGCTGATATTTTCTTTTGAAAAACTGATGGTATATTGGATGCTGTAGCTTTGTTGTTGGTTGTCTTGGTTTTCATCTATCATGGTTATTTTTGGTGTCTGTTTTTCATTTGTTGATTGTTCAGATGATGGTGATGATTTTGTTGGAGAAGAAAGGGTAATGGTGCTGCATGTTCCTACAAATAGGCTTACTATGGTGATTATTAGCATCGCTTTTCTAAAATTTTTTTGTATCTTTTTTTGCATAATCTTTTATCCCCTATCGAAAGGTAATATTTACCCGGTTTTATTTAAATGTATCTCTGTGTAGCTGAGATTTGCTTCGCAGTTTTTTTTCATTTTGGTATTCTTCCAGGGTATCTTTAAATACCATCATTGTCAAAAGTTAACACGAAACAGTATATCATTTGAAAGGAGAAAAATAAGGAGAAGGAACAACCATGAAGAAAGCACAACAAGAGGAAAAAGGACACTCCCAACGATTCATTGAGCTAGATATACTCCGAGGATTTGCTATCCTCTTCATGATCATCCTGCATCTCTTCTGGGACCTCGATTATTTTGGGATCCTCCCCCTTAACACAAATCTCTATTCACTCAATATTATCATCCCGGTCATCTTTTTCTTACTCGTCGGAATCTGTCAATCGGTCAACAACAACAAATACCACGACCAACCAAAAAAAATGTACATAAGAACGATTCAACGAGGGCTGTGGATCCTGAATCTCGGTATCCTGTTTACCCTTCTGACCGCAGTTTTCCTGCCAGATAAACCGATTCTCTTCGGAGTGCTCCACTGCATCGGATGCTGTCTGATCCTCAGTACACTCCTCCTGAGATTTAAATCTACTAATATCATTATCGCGACACTTGTCATTGTCACTGGACTTGCATTAGGATTCTTTTATACGACAGAGAACCCAAATATGGTCGAACTCGCTGCGGGAATCCATGAACCAAATATTGCAGCCCATACCATTGATTATTTCCCCATCCTTCCATGGTTTGGCGTCTGCTTGCTTGGTATCACCCTTGGGAATATCCTCTATAAAGACAATAAAAGGAGATTCCCTCTGCCAGATCTCTCAACATACAAACCAACCAAACTCTTCTCCTGGTTAGGACAACATTCCTTAGCAATCTACCTTATCCATCAGCCGATCATTGCAGGATGTTTAACCCTGGTTCTCATGATCTAACCAGAACCAAGAGTCATTTTCAAACCAACGATCGAGCACCAGATGAATGCAGGGAAACAGCAGAGCGCTTCCGTCACCGCTATCCCATCGAAATGGAAGAGAAAAACAGTGGAACCTAACGCGATGACCACAAGCACCATCGCCAGTAGCCCTATATTTCTTTCAAAGATATTGTATCCACTGGTCACTCCAATGATTAACAACCCGACTGCCAAGAGGATAAAAAACGACGCAGAAGTCAAAAAATGAAGGGTAAAGATGGTTTCAGGGAAGATACCGATACCGACGAGAGCCAGGGAACTGAGTGCAAGAACATACGCTCCAAGTTTATTCACCAATATCTTCATTAATCCGATGGAGAAAACCAAGGCAAGTAGACCACTGATAATCATCCCGTAATTAAAGAGGAGCGCCGTGTTTTCTTGAATGCCAAAATCACTTAACGCATGCTGTGTCCAGGTGAACCAAGGAGATGATGCAATCGAGAACCCTAAACTGGTGAACACTACCACTGGTAGGAACATGCCACACACTCCAGCTATCCTAGTGATTCCAAAGTATCCCCTGCTGTACGACTGCCACATCACCACTGATGTGGGTTTAAATAGTATTTATAATTTTTCATTTTAATAGATAAAGGAAATTAAATGCATAAGTAGAATCTATACAACTTTAGATATTTTTTTGTACATTAAGAGGCCGATCAGGAGGGAGACTAAAAATACTAGTATCTCAAAACCAGGGGTACCCTTCTGGGCTTCCTTGACTGAAACAGTGGTCGAATAGGGACTTATCGCATCATTATTGTCCATCACCTCTAATGTCACGACATAAGAGCCCGTAGCAGAAAACGTCGTGGTAATAACAGGAGTGGTCACCCAGTCGGTATCATATGTACCATCACTGTTGAAATCCCATCGATATCCAACAATCGTCCCATCGGTATCATTACTAAGCGAAGCATCAAAACTCACCTCTTGACCTACGTTTGCCGTTGAAGGAGCAATACAGGTAGCAACAGGGGGATTATTGATGAATATCACACCTTGAATAGTTGCCGTTGTATTTGCCATACTGCTGCGTCCATCATCATCGACAACGGTCAAGGTCACGGTGTACACTCCAGGATCCGCGTACGTATGTTCTGGTGAAATATCAAGAATCTGACTGCTCCCGTCACCAAAATTCCACCGATAGAAGATAATGGTCCCATCAGGGTCAATACTCTGCGACCCATTGAAGGCGACCGTCTGATTCAGTTTCATCAGATATGGCCCCCCTGGATTCGCGACTGGTTTTTGATTCTCAGGTGGACGCTGTTTTGTTGTAAAGAACAAGATATCAGATTGGTTCTGCTGCAAACTATCATTCGCAATGACATACCATGCATAGGTCGTATCAAACGGTAATGTAAAACTACAGGATGCATTCTTCCCGTTCACCACATTGCGAACGTACCCGATGCGTTGATTATTGACCGCATTATAGAAGGAGACTTCCGAGATGATATTACTGTCAGGATCTATGATCGTTACCCATAACGTTACAGATAACCCAACATTCTCTTGATCATCTGCGGGCGATGGATTCGAAGGTTTATATGGTGGTTGCAGGAACATACCAAGTGGATAATGATCGCGACCAGAGCCTATGGTATATGCCCTGTCGCCAAAACCATCATGGTCCCTATCGACATAGTTGTAATCATCCCAATAGTTACCCCGGGTCCCATTATCCCATTGATTGCTTCCTTGTTCCCTCGCATTGATGGAATTTTCAAGAAAATGATTCATATAGATGATATTATTTCTACTCGTTTGCGTGGCAGTAAGAGCGGTGGAGCTCATGTTTTGGAACGAGTTATTATAAATCTGACATCCGGTTCGCTGTAGACTAATCCCAACCTGACCATGGTCAAAGATATTTTCAGCAATGACACAATTCGTTGAATCAAGTGTGATACCACTTACGGTATTATTGATAAAATCATTTTGTCGGATCACATCTGCGGTATCCGCTGTCAGATAGATCCCATGAAAATCATTTTTCTTAAAAGTGTTTTGTGTTATATTCGTATTCGAACAGTCCTTAATGTATACCCCGTAGGTGTTCAAGGTAAGATAGTTTTCATACAGAATGTTTCTCATTGACGAACGGATGTTCAACCCTGCATCACTAGAATTGGAGATGTTGTTGCTTGAAAACACATTATTGTTTGATGAAGAAACAAACACTCCTTTGGTATCGTTGATGATATTACCACTTATCATATTGTCATCCGAAGAATCAAGATAGATCCCCCAAAGGTTACAATCTGAGATGTTGTTTTGTTGTATAACAACATTATTTGATGTCACATGGACAAGCGCACCATATTGAGAGGATATAAACCGGTTCGGATCTTGTATTATGAAGTTTTCTACTGTGACGTAATCAGCGGTGACCTCGATAAGGTATTTTACATCAGCGCCTCGGGAGATGACACTTGGCTCATCATCAATTCCACCGATAAGGGAAATCCGTTTATTGATTACTATACTTTCGTTGTAGGTTCCACTGAACACATAGACAGTATCACCATCATTTGCTAGATTAATTGCCTCTGCGATAGTCCGCAATGGATGTTCCGCGGACCCATCCCGAGGATAGGAGAAACTATCATCGACGTAAATTTCTCGTCCAGCGGCGTTTGAATATTCAGTCAGATACAATACCGAAAGACCGTTCAATAACAAAAAACCGAGGCTTACCACAACGAAAATCGAACGTTTTGTGCTCATCATCCCATCCTTCTAATGATAGATGCATCATTTCAGAGAATTATATAGTTTTCCGAACCTATACATTTATAGGGAATCGTATTATTGTAACTAGTATGAAGGTCTGTCTTGGCGGGACGTTTTATCCTTTTCATAAAGGACATAAAGAACTGCTCAGGAAAGCGTTTCAGGTCGCAGGAGCGCAAGGATCTGTTTTTATTGGTCTGACTGCTCCAACAATGATAACAAAGAAAGGGAAAATTGCGTCCTTTGAGAAGCGAAAACAAACCATCATGCAGTTCTTGGATGAAGAACATGTCCTCCCACGGGTGTCCCTTCAACCTCTTTTGGATAAATATGGACCAACGATTGAAGATGATTTTGACGCCATCGTGGTTTCCCCGGAGACAAAAATAACCGCTGAGGAAATTAATCGAAAGCGAACCGCTCTTGGAAAAAAACCTCTCCGGATTATTATAATCCCTTTCGTACTTTCAGAAGATGGATTACCGATAAGCTCTTCAAGGATACGAAGGAAAGAAATCAATGAAAACGGAAAGAGGGCCACCCAAGATTAGATTTATATAGAATAATTATATCCGCAAATACAAGGTGACTGTACATGACCTATGTGATCTTTGAAGTCAAATCAGCAGAATCAGGGAAAATCCAAACCATGCTTCAGGATGAGACTGTCAACAGACAGAGCATTGTGATACGCGACGCAACTTCCTTGGATATTAAAGGAGCAGTATCGTATTTGAAAGTTGAGGGAAGCGCCGAAGGACTGAAGCGTGCCGAAGAGCTTGCTAAGGAACTTGGGATGAAAAAATTATCTGAGAAAAAAGCAAAAAAAATCGAAGATAAAATCAAAGAACAAGAGGATTCTGCCGCTACCGGCATGGGTATGATCTTTGATTAAACAGTTTATAATTCCCAAAATTCTTTTAATTCTTTTTTCATCATTCTGATGACATCGGTTACGTCATCATTTCCTTTTATTTCGTCATCAAATCGAAGGGGATGATACATCATCTGTCCGAGTTGGGAGAGGAGACATTTCCCGATCCATTGGAGATTGTACCCGCCCTCCAAGGTACAGACAATCTTTGGTTGGATATCCTGAAATCGTTGTATCATTTCACCGAAGAAATTCGCAGAAAGTTTCAGTCCACCAAGCGGGTCTGAATGATGCGAATCGTACCCTGCTGAGATAATGATGAGATGCGGTTTGTATTGTCGGGCGATTGGGAGAAATATCTCATCAAAAAGCTGCGATACCGCGCGATCATCATGACCAAAACCAAGCGGGGCGTTTATCGTGTATCCTTTCCCATCACCATCACCAATCTCACAAATATCCCCTGTGCCAGGGTAATGTGGTGATAGATGAAACGACTGATACATCACATCGCTACGTGAATAGAAAATCGATTGCGTCCCATTCCCATGATGTACATCATGATCAAAGATGAGAATCCGTTTTCCTTTTTTTGATAGTTCATGAGCAGCGATCCCTGCGTTGTTAAACAAACAAAACCCCATGGATCGTTCTGCTGAAGCATGGTGCCCCGGTGGTCGAACAAGCGCATAGGCATTCTGTGCGTCGCCCTTGACGACGTTTCTGCAAACCTGAGCGACACCTCCGACAGCAAGACGTGCCGTTTCATAATCTGATTTACTGACGTAGGTATCTAGATCAATCCATGAGTCCCCCTGCTTACTAATCTCTTTTATCCGCTCGATCATCTCAGAGGAATGCACCTCATGTAACAATTTTTCAGAGATCATCTCAGGTTTGATAAACTCGAGTTTTTTATAAAACGGTGTTTGTTCCAAGGCGTCAAGCATCACATAGAGACGATCCGCATTCTCAGGGTGATCTGCAGTATCATGCTTATTGAATTCATCGGAAAATACAATCTGAGTCGTCATGAAATCAAAGATGAACATCAAGGAACTGTTTTATAATTATTACTTCGAAGCTTTAAGTACATCTAATGTGTTAATGGGTAAAACCGACATGGGGGAAATGAGGTCATGAGTAACATGCTTTTAGGTCTCTCACCGAGTTATCTGTATTATCAGGCAAAACAACCTCAATTAGTCTCAGAGCTGCATCATCCCCATTTCCTTGCATTCCCACCCACAGCGACCGATGCAAAAACAGCTCGGAAAAAACTTCTTGACCAATGGAATAAAAACAAAGAGGACCATCCGAAACTATCGAAAATCACAGGCATCGGGGAACTGGAGACCTACCGGAGTTTTTGTGATTTTACGAAAACACGAAACGTGTTTAAAGTCTACACAAAAGAATCATACCTTGTCCCCGAGATCAGTGATTATCTCTTTTTCGAACATGAGTTATTCACCGCTGAGCATGATATCCCATACCATCAACGCGCGTTGGTGGATCTTGCCGCTGAAGGGAAAGCCTGGTTGTTTGATACGAACGGGGAGAAAAAAAAACTCAAGGTTCTGATATACGATATTGAGACGATCCAGTTCGAAGAGGGAAAACCTCAGATTCCCATTGATATCCTCGGGTATGCCTGTTTTGATGTTGCCATCGAATCAGAGAAGAACCTNGACACCGAAGAGTTCAGCTTTGAGATCCGAGACACTCCAGCACATTGGAAGGATGTGGAGGTCAAACAATACTCCGCTCGGTCAGTTGATGAAGAGATCGCGAATCTTTTGATTTTCTGCAAAGAAGCAAAGGACGCGGATATCATCTCAGGTCATAACATCCTTGGTTTTGACAACGTTCATGTCCATGGACGGATAAACTGGCTGTTGAAAAATAAACAGGATCAGCTTTCCGATGATGAGCGAAAAACCTTCCAGAATTTCATCTCTCAGTATTGCAGAGAGGATAAATCGTTCCATTTCGGTATCATGGGAGCTGATATCGTGCAGATGTATCCCTGTAGTTTTGATACCTATCTTGCTGCAAGGAAATTTTACCCCTGGTTGGACGACTACCGGTTAAAATCCCTCGCACCATTCCTGAATATTATCGTCGAAAACAGAGTGTATTTAGCCCCATCAGAAATCAAACTCGATAATCGAACAATGATATATAACAAACAGGATGTCCAAGAGCAGATCGGGGTGTCATTACATTTTCTCCAACAAGCCTTGCCTTTATCGTTTACCACCTGCATGCCATTTGATATGCTGCTTTCATCTGGGGCGGTCAACATGTGGGATCATATGGCGCTACTTCGTGGAGCAGTCCAGAAAAAGATCATCCCACCAATCTGCCGGGTGAAATCTATTGCGCAGATGTTAGCAAGGGATTTCGGCAGTCAACGCTCGAAAGAAATGATCATCCGTCTCGCAAAGCAACGACGGGAGCAGCTGTCGAAGGATTTCATCCGGGTGTTAAAATACGGTGAAGAGATGCCAGACTGGGTGCAATATCCACAGGTGATCTACAAAGAACAGGTGAGTAGTGATGATGACGAGGAGGTTGTCAATTATCACATGCCTGGTGGGATGACCATCAAACCTGACAAAGAAGCACATTCGCATTTCATCCCCTGGTATCATGTGGTGGTTGCTGATGTTGGTGCGATGTACCCAACGATTCTGAAAGCGATGAACATTGGTGCTGACACCGTCCGACTTGCGACCAGGAATGAATCACCTGATGCTTGGGTTTGGCTCAAGAAACTCCCAGAGACGTTCCTGAAAAACAGTGACGTGAACTGGAGAGAGATCACCAAGCAGGATACCTATGCGGACAAAGGGTATATGATCGGCGTACGAATCGATATGAACCCTGGTGTCGTGAATTGTGCAATGACTGGTATTATGAACATCATCGGGAAGATAAAAAAAGAATTAAAAGTCGCAAAAACCAAGAGCCAGACACCAGAGCTTGAGAGCCTGAAGATGATGTATCAGAGCATGAAAGGTGCTCGGAATGCGGGTACCCATGGGATCCTCGCTGCTCCAACCGTGACCGGGAGACAATTCAATCTTTGGGGAGCTGCTGCAATCACCACAAAAGGACAGATGATCCTTGCTGATACCCTGGATCAGCTCAATAAGCAGAATATTCGGGTGGTCTATGGTGACACGGATGGTATTTACATGGGTTGTTCTCGCTCAATGGGGAACATCCCAGGGTTCTCGAAAGCATTAGGTGTCAATCTCTCTCTTGATGAGGAAACATGGATTACCAAGCCTGAAGTTGCGAACGCAGCAATAAAAAAATGTAACGAAAAATGGCAGAAAGAGCTAAAATACCCTGATTTTGAGTTAGAGGCAGAGCAGCATGATGGTATGATCTTTGTCAAGCATAAGAACTACCTTATTTTTGATGAGAAGAATGGAAAAATCGAGATGACGACAAAAGGGAATAACTTCAAAGGATCCGATAAAGCGAACATCGCACGGAAGGTTCTTGCGGAAATCATGATGACGGTCCTTCGGGAGAACCCGAGGTGGGATAAAGAAGAGGATGCGCGTGCGGCTGTCAAAGAAAGCATCAAGAACACAACCCGGGAAATCGTTTCAACACTTGACTTAGCAAAAGTGAATTTGAATGATTTGACACTGATTCAATCGGTTCAGCCGGAGAAACGGTACAAATTGAACCAGGATGGCTCTTCATCGACATTTGGGAGACGGTCAGAGGCTCTTGAGAAACTCATTGGTCATCCGATCCGAAGCCGGGTGAAGATGAAGTTCGTGATAACGAAAAAACCATTACCCGGTATCGTAAAACCATCCAAGAGTGGGGTGAAACCCATCGATTATATGTATCCGGTCGATCTAGTAAAAGATCGTAAAGAAATAGATCTTGAGTGGTATAAGAAGATGATCGAGAATTATGTGCAAGGTGCATTCGGTTTATCTGAAATTACCTCGACAGAACAAAAAGGATTAGACGCATGGATGTAGAAATATTCTTTTTTTTCTTGGAAATTCTCTGTCTGGGTATCAGTTGTACAACAAACCCTTTAAAAGAAGAAAGACAAACTAAACATTGAGAACTATGTTAATCGTCGGACAGGTATCTAGCAAAGAAGAGGCAAACGAGATCACTTTTATTGCAAAGCTTTTTATCGTTGGTCAACGAGCACGTTTTCTTGCATCAAATCCACAGGCAGCTTGTGCAGAAGATGAAGAAGACCTCGAGGACGAAGAAGACGAGTAGAGGATTTTTAGGGATCTCAAAAGATCTATCTCCTTAGTCTTTTTTTCATTTTTTCTTCGTTTTTTGTATGATATCATTATAACAGATTTTGACTAATGTCTCGATTGATTGTGTCGCATCCAAATGGAGAAATCGTTTTCCTTTTGAGACCTTCAGATAATTCATATGGACTTTTTCTAAAAAGGCAAGACGTTCGAAGGGGATTAATTCTGTTCGATGTTGAATCCGTGTCAAAGAGGCTTTTGGGTCGATTAGAAACAGGAATGTCCGATCTGGTAGAAGGATTCTATCTTTCGATAATTCTTGGAGCCATTTCAAGGGATCTTTCATCTCAGATTCCAGTTGAGCTGCTTGATACGCATAGGTCGACTCAGCGTACCGGTCACAAAGGACGATTTTTCCGTCATCTAACCACTGTTGGATTTGTGTGGAATGCAGGATGCGATCTGCAATAAAGGTAAACGATGTGATAAAGGGGTCAGATTGTTTTTTAATGCATTCTTGAACATATTTTCCCACGGTAGAATCGGTTGGTTCATAGGTCCAGATGGTGTCATATCCATCTGCTTGTAGTTTTTCTGCGACTCGCTTGGATATCGTGGATTTTCCAGAACCGTCAATTCCTTCGAATGTCACAAATCGTTTCATTGTTTCTCCTGTTTCCATTTATTGCTATAATAACTGAGGGGATGATGTATTTTTTTACAGAGTTCATCCATTTTATCGACAGGGCATATTCCGTAGGTGCGCATTTTCTCACATCCTGGGCATTTATATTCTGTCGAGGACGATGCCCCTGTAATATGTTCGACCTGATAGCGGGTTTTGTCTTCTTGATAATCGGGAGCGGTGCTGAAGAGTTTTAAGATATCATTGGTGTTGAGTTTCAATGAGCTAAGGAATGCCACTAATGAAAACCTTCCCATGTGTGGTACGTTTTCCCCAGATTGGATAGCAGATAAAATATCCTTCATGCAGGGGGGGAGTTTCTCGATGCTCACTTTACCTACGGGTGTTGTCTCCATTTTTTTCTTCTGCAGGGCCAGCATGTTCTGGAATCGTTGAATATCTGTTGAGAAGACATTGTACACGTTTTTATCACATTCCCTTGAAATGAGTTCTGTGTTGATGCGTTCTCGTAGTGATTCTAGGAGGATTCTTGCGAGGTCTTTCTGGGAAATCGTCAGGAATCCTTTGTTAATCCCTCGGTTCACCATTTTCCATTCTTTATACCGTGTTGGTGCGTTCCTGAGATAATCCTTGAAATAGATTTTTATGATATTTGTCTCGGGGTTGTGTTGAACAGTTAGTTCAAGTTCCTGGGCAACGGCAAGAAGAAAAGGAGTGGTCTCGTTGAGCAGGTATTTGTACACATGAGATGCTTCCCCAAGAGCGTATCGTTTTTTGAAAAAGGAATCTCCGATACAGACTGCGACCATACGGGCCAAGGGATAAGATAAGATTTCCATGATGCAGTCTGACTCATTAGCTAGGCTGCGTCTGCCTACATCTCGGTTTTTCAGAGCATTGTCTAATCGTTCAATGCTGACAATCCGTGCTCGTTCGTACGGGGGATCATGAAGTAATTCATGAATCGATGGTCCGTTTTCTTTGATGAACTGTCGTGTGTCCTGTAAGAATGGATATTTGGCTAATGTCACTAGCTCCCGCATGACGAACACTGATATTTCTCTTCATTAAAGAACCTTCCTCTTTGCTGGTATCTTTAAATTTTAAGTAGTAGTACTCTGATAAGGGCTGCAGCATTGCGAGGGCTCGTAGCTTAGACTGGTGGAGCGACTGGCTCATAACCAGTTGGTCGTCGGTTCAAATCCGGCCGGGCCCATACCAATGATTTTCTTGATCAACTACTATCCATTCAATCTGCAAATCACCATTGTTTTTATATAAAATTGGTCGTTAGTGCAAATACCAAATTTTAAAATAAGAGAACGGATTACAGGCACGGGGCATTTTTATGGTAGTTAATTACGACCGTTTATTCTCAACACGATCAAAAAACCTGAAATCCTCGGAGATACGGGAGTTATTGAAGCTGACACAGAGTCCCGGGTTTATCTCTCTTGCCGGGGGATTGCCGAACCCTGAAGCATTCCCGATTGACATCATCCATGAATGCATTGAGAAAGTGTTTAAGACAAACATCCAAAATGCCCTCCAATATGGGACGACTGAGGGGTTACCCCTGCTTCGGAACGTCCTTGCACAGAGGATGAGGGAACGAAAGGGGATTGATTGTGAACTGCATGACATTCTGATTACGAGTGGTGCTCAACAAGCCTTGTCGTTTGTCGCGTTTAACTTGCTCGATCCAGGTGATACCTATATAACGAGTGCACCTACCTATCTTGGTGCCCTGCAGGCGTTTCATGCGTATCAGGGGAACTGTGAATGCATCCCGATGAACGATGAAGGAATCGACATTGAATCATTACGACGGAACCTGAAGCGTCTTCACCGGACCGGTATAACCCCGAAGTTTCTGTATGCGGTGGCGACGTTCCAGAACCCGTCTGGAGAGAGCATCTCGCTAGAGCATCGGAAGGAGCTCCTTGAGATTGCATCGGAATATGATTTTGTCATCATTGAGGATGATCCTTATGGTGAACTCGTCTTTGAAGGAGAGGCGCTTCCTTCGATTAAATCAATGGACACCAAAGGCCGTGTGATTTATATTGGGACGTTTTCAAAGGTGCTCGCACCCGGTTTCCGACTTGCCTGGATCATCGGTTCTGAGGAAGTCATCAACCGGTTCTCCCTAACAAAACAATCCGCTGATCTCTGCTCGAACATGTTCGTTCAATATATCGCGTATGAGTACATCAAAGGGGGGTACCTCGACATTCAGATAAAACATATCAAACAGCTCTATAAACATAAACGGGATGTGATGATAAAAGCATTAGAGGAGTATTTCCCGAAAGATGCAAAATGGACTGTCCCTGGTGGTGGGATGTTCCTGTGGGTCACCTTGCCGAAAAATGTTAACACTCGTCTGATGTTCAAACGAGCGGTTGCTAAGCAGGTCGCTTATGTCGTCGGTGATGCGTTCTATCCTGATAGCAGTAACTATAATTCCATGAGACTGAATTTTTCATACGCTGATGATGATGTGATGAGAGAAGGGATTAAGCGACTCGCAGAAGTCATTAAAGAAGAGATGGCCTCGCCCTATGATAAGGATGAGTACGTCGGGGGAGTATAACCTCCTTTTCCCTCTTTTTTGTCTTTGAAGTATCAACGAATTCGAAAAAGTAACAAGGATTTCTCCTCGCACTAACTTTAAATAACTAAATAGTATTCCGGATGGCTATATCTGAAGGGTGATTAACCTGGGCAACATACGACAGACACACATAAAAAGCGTCGCAATCGACTTAGTAAAGAAATTTCCAGATAAATTTACTGGTGATTTTCAAAGCAATAAAGAAAATGTGGACCTACTGATAATTGTAAGTAGTAACCTTTTACGAAATAGGATTGCTGGTTATATTACTCGATATGTGGTTTCTCGTAGCAAATCAAAACCAGGTCGACCCATTTCTGAGTAACATCCCAATATTTATTTTAACCTGTGAAATGTTCCTCACCGGTGAATTCCTATTACCGTACAAGAAGCCATCAATTCTTTACAAAAGGGACAGTTTATTCTCATCTATGACAACGAGTCAAGAGAAAGCGAAACAGACCTCGTCATCGCCTCCCAGTTCGTGACCCCCGAATCCATCAAACGTATGCGAAAAGACGGCGGCGGACTTATCTTCCTTATGATGTCGTATCCCGCTGCACAGACGCTCCAACTCCCATTTCTCTCAGATCTCTTCTCTCAGGTAAGCAATGAGTACCCCGTGCTTACAGCACTCGTCCCCAACGACATCCCCTATGACACCAAATCCTCGTTCTCACTTTATATCAACCATCGTACGACATTCACAGGGATAACCGACAACGACCGTAGCTTAACGATGAAGAAATTCGCTGAACTCGTCAAACGAATAAAGGACAAAGACAGCAAAAAAGCAATAAAAGAGCTAGGGCAGGAATTCAGATCTCCAGGTCACATCCCCATCTGCATCGCCTCAGAAAAACTCCTCAACGAGCGAAAAGGTCATACCGAACTTGTGATATCATTACTGCAAATGGCAGGGCTCACCCTTGTCGGGAGCGGTTGTGAGATCATGGGCGAACATGGCAAAGCATTACCAAAAGAAGATGCAAAGAGATACGCTGAAAAAAATAACTTAGTATTCCTGGAAGGGAACGATATTATCAAAGCGTGGAAACAATGGTCAAAGTAATGGCAACGGGGACCTTTGATTTACTTCACATGGGACATATCTATTACTTAAAGGAAGCGAAAAAACTAGGGGACTGTCTCGTGGTTGTTGTCGCGACCGATGCAACAGTTCGCAAACTCAAACACGATCCAATCACTCCTCAAGAAATACGTGTCAATCTCATCAAAGAACTCAAAGTAGTCGATGAGGCATACCTCGGCCATGAGAAGGACATATATGCGATTGTCGAAGAAATAAAACCAGACATCATCGCACTAGGATTTGACCAAATCCATGATGTGACAACCATTAAAAACGAGTTGAAAAAAAGAAAACTCAACGTCAAAGTCATCCGACTCTCCAAATACCAAGGAGAAAGCGACCTTGAGGGCACCCGCAGGATAATACAAAAAGTCATTGCTGCTCACGAATTCCAGAAGAAAATGCGACGCATTGAAGGAGAACCATGAAACGAATCGGCATCGCAGACACCACCTTTGCACGATACAATATGGCATCTGCAGCAATCAATGAACTACAATCCCTCGCCACAGGATTCACCATCACCCGGTACACCGTTCCAGGGATAAAAGATCTCCCCGTCACATGTAAAAAATTATTCGAAGAACACTCCTGTGATATTGTCATGGCACTTGGGATGCCCGGCCCAAAACCGATCGACAAACAATGCGCCCATGAAGCAAGCACAGGACTGATTCATGCACAGTTATTATGCAATAAACATATCATCGAAGTCTTTGTCTATGAGGATGAAGCACAGAACGGAAAAGACCTTGCAGCTCTAGCAAACCGACGAACACGTGAGCATGCGAGAAACGTCATCGACCTGCTGTTCCATCCTGAGAATCTTACCAAACATGCTGGTCAGGGTTTTCGAGAAGGATTTGAAGACGCAGGACCAGCTCGAGAATAAGAAGGAGGCGAAAAAAAAATGGTAAAAGAAACAATACGAATCGGAGCGGTCGTCTCTGATTTCAACTATGACATCACCATGATGATGTTCGAACGAGCAAAAGAGCACGCAGAGTTCCTAGGTGCTGAAATAACCAAAGTCGTAAAAGTCCCGGGTGTTTTCGACATGGGACTTGCCGTCAAAAAACTGCTCACAAGAAAAGATATTGACGGAGTCATCACCATTGGAGCAGTCATTGAAGGAGAAACCGAGCATGATGATTTAGTCATCCAGCATGCAGCAAGAAAAATCGCTGACCTCGCATTGGAATACAACAAACCCGTCGGTCTTGGTATCTCTGGTCCAGGGATGACACGGCTGCAGGCAGAAGACCGCATCGAACGAGGAAAAGCAGCAGTCGAAGCTGTCGTGAAACTCCACCAACGATTACAACAAATCTAAAAAAAAACTTATCTCCTTATCTTTCTTCTTTTTCAAAGGGCAATACCGTGATTGTTAGACGTTCCAGCTCTGATATTTTCTGAGTGGAGATCTTGATAATCTCAGTTTGGATCTGATTAAGTTCCGATACGGTCATTTCTCCAGGAACCATGATCTCAAGCTCACCTTGGATGACAGGACCGGTCCGCCGGAGACGGACAACCTGGGCTGCCTTGACTCCATGCACACGTTCAGCATAGGTTTTTATCAGCACACTATACATCAGACAATCCCCATCACATGCATCCACGAGCATATACCCGGCTTCCTTAATAGCAGCAAATCCAATGGAGACGATGAGACCAGCGATGATAAAACCAATAATCGAATCTGCTATCGTGTATCCCGATGATGACAGAATCAGCGCGACAACAGTTAGAAAAGATGTCGTGCCATCCTTGATGGTATTAAACGCATCGAGTTTCACAGAGCTCATACCTTCGGCTCTACATCGAAAAATCTTATAAGCTCCAAGACTAATCGCAATCAATCCCGCAAGGAAAGCGATGAAGGCACCAATCAATGGTAATTGAACAGGTTCCGGGTTGACCAGCTGATTGTAGGATCGGTAACTAATATATCCCGCTAAAAGAAACATAACAATTGTCGCAGCAATAGAGGCAAGATTCTCGAGTTTATAATATCCGAAATGAAACCGCTGGTCCGCTGGTTTTTTAAAAAATCGGAGTCCGCCCCAAACGATTCCTGAGACAAACCCATCTCCAATACAATCAAAACCGTTCGCGATAAGTGAAACACTCCGCGAGGTGGTTTCCCCTAGAATAATCTGAATTATACCTAGACAAACCAATGAAACCGTTGTGATAAGAGCAACCTTTTCGGTACGATTGACAAGAGATTCTTGGGTAAGACCCATGATACCAGAAAAGGAACAACATATTATTAAGAATTATTATTTACACAATAAACGACAAAAAGATGCGATGTTTAAGTTTTATTTCAGAGAGATTTCGATAATGAAATCATGTTATGAAAAAGTATTTAAGTTGTGGTTTTCATGGCAGGATAATCATATAAAAATATGGACTTAAAGAGAAAAGAATAAAAAAAAGAGGGAACAAAATGGTAAAAATTAACATTACGATCGAAGGAGAAAACGTTTCAGAAATCATCGATGAGCTCTTACATGTTGGTATTGGATTATTAAAATCAAATAGAAAAGAAATTCGAGAAATCTTAAAGATCCTTTCGGAAGAGTCCTTAGAGATATTGAATGAAAAAAAGACCTTGGAGAAAGGTGCGGAGCTGTACAGGAAAATCAACTCTGAGATTAACTGGACCTACAAACGAGACAAAGAATAAACCACAGAACCGACTAACCTATCTCGATACAATCACGGGAGCTTTTTGTCAGAAGCTCCAATCCATCTTTTTTTACTAAAATATCGTCTTCAATCCGGACTCCACCGAATCCTGATAAGTACACACCAGGTTCGACGGTGAGAACCATATTTTCCTTTAACTCCATTGTGTTATCTGGGGCTAGTCCGATGCCGTCATGCACCGCAAGACCCAGACCATGGCCGGTGGAATGAATGAATCTTCCTTTGAATTGCGTGGAATCGATGTATGCTTGTACTGCTTTGTGAACCTCTCCAGCTCTCACCCCGGGTCGTATCATCTGAAAAGCAACCTGTTGTGCCTGATGTACAACCTCGTACATCTCTCTTTGTTTTTCTGAGGCTTTCCCAAATACAAACGTACGTGTGATATCAGAATTGTACCTTCTGTAGCATGCACCAAAATCACACAGCACAAAGGAACCATTCATCAGGTGTACATCACCATGACCGTAATGAGGTTCCGCGGAGTTCTTCCCAAACGAGGAGATCGTATCAAACGCTGGTTTGTCTGCACCGAGGCTCTGCATCGAATAATTGATCTCCGCAGCAAGCTCATCCTCACTCATCCCTTCCACAATGATCTCTGGGATTGTTGCCATGGTCTCATCAGCGATTCCACAAGCTTTTTTTATCCGCTGGATTTCTGTTTCGTCTTTGATGACTCGCGTTGCAAAGAATGCATCTGAGACATCAACGAACTTTGCTTTCAGTGCATGCTCTGATAACTTGTTGAAATCAAGGTACGAGAGACCGCCTGCATTCACACCGATTGTAGAAAAAGGAGCCAAGATTGTTCGTAGTAGTTCGGAAAATTCGTCTTTTGTTTTGTAGACATGCAGATGAGCATTTGATTTTTGCGCGCTGTCCGCTTCGAGTTCGGAGGTCAAGAGATCAAGAGTCCCATCGGGATGAAGGATCGAACAAGCTCCCTCAAAAAGCCCTTGATCTAAATTTGTGACATAGAAGAAATTATCATCGAGATAGGGCATGGTCGCATTTTTTAACACAATACAGTCAACAGACTGTTTGCTATTCAAAAAAATATTTTTTACTCTCTGTATCACGAACGAACCACCTAACGGTCTTAGACGTCTTCCTCACGTAGGTCGATAAAGAAGAAACGAGGGGAATGATTTGTAGGATATTACTTTTCAAATGAAGTAATAAGGTTGTGTAGTTGGTCCAGATCGGTTCTAATATTCTCTACTTCTTGCATCTTTTCTTTTTCGAAGCTTTTCAGGATAGATGGCAAGTCAGCCGTTAGCTTGTAGAGATGCACCGGTCTTCCTTTCCCTTTCTTTTTTTCATCGCGTTTCTTAGCCCAGCCTCTCCGGCGGAGTTCTTGCATGGCGACGCTTACTTCAGGTTGTCGAAGATCTGCTCCTTGTTCAACGTCTGCAGAGCGACATTCATCCACCTGAGAAATGTAGAGTAATGTCTTAGCGAGATTCTTAGGCATTCCAAGCTCTGAGAACAACTGGACTGCTTTATTTTCATTATCATCCAATACGAACGACTTTTTCCGTTTCATACATTCTCCTCGCAGAATAAATCAATTCTGATGTATATATATTTTTCCAATTTTTTCACTTGAATTTTTATATCCTATTCTATTATTTAAATCTTTTTATTTTTAGAGTACTCTCGCTCATCATTTGTTTTGCAAGTGCATCAGGATACTCCCCGGCATAGATAATTTCAGTGACACCAGCATTAATCAACATCTTCACACAAACGACACACGGGGTGTTCGTACAATACAGGACAGAGCCTTTAATCGAGACACCAAAAACAGCTGCCTGGATAATCGCATTTTGTTCTGCGTGTAATCCTCGACAGAGCTCATGTCGTTCTCCAGAGGGGATATTCTGATTCTCCCGAAGACACCCGGTCTCAGAACAATGTTTAAACCCTTTTGGCGCCCCATTATATCCCGTACTCAAGATATGTTTTTCTTTTACAAGAATGGCACCGACCTTCCTACGGAGGCAGGTACTTCTTTTTGCAACCACATAAGCCATTTCCATAAAATATTCATCATAGGACGGTCTGGGTTCCATAAAAATCCAACATATGAATGAATGCGCAGCTTAATAAAATTATTATTCTACCTTGCTCTGAGTCGTCTCATTTTTCATGAAGAATAAACGCTCACCAAGAATCCCCCGGACCACTGTGGTAAGAAGTGAGAACCCAAGGATGATGCCCCAGATAATCGGGTCGAGCACAGGAACCGTGGTAAACAGGGTATTTAACCCAGGGACATAAATAATCGCAAGAATCATGAGGAAAGTAAAAACAAAGAAAGTTTTCAACAACATATTCTTTCGTTTGAACTTCTCAATGATGGTCCCTTCCCGCAGGATGAAGACATAGATCTGCGGTGAAAGCAAAGTAATAGCAAACGACACGGTCCCAGCCAACAACCCAGCTTGCTCAAGGTTGACTCCCTGGGCTTTGAGATATTCGAAACAAAGTATGTACCCTGCTGCGATGGACAAACCAAAGAGGATCCCATCGACAATCATGATCAACCGATGTTTGCGAGAAATAATCGGCTCAGACATCTTCGAGGGGTTTCGTTTCATGATATCCTTATCTGCAGAATCTGTGCTTACCCCAATGCTTGGGAAGGATTCCATAATCACATTGGACCAGAGTAATTGTAATGGCATCAAAGGTACTGGATAGCCGAAGAGTGGAGTTACAAGAATGCCGACTACCTTACCGATATTATTTGTAATAAGATACCGGATGAGTTTCTTGAGGTTCTGATACACACGTCGTCCTTCCTCGACGGCTTTGACAATAACAGAAAAATTATCATCAGTAAGGATGATGTTTGCCGCCTCCTGAGAAACCTGCGTCCCAGCACGACCCATGGCGATACCGACATCAGCCTTCTTCAACGCTGGCGCATCATTGACACCATCACCGGTCATGGCAACAATATGGTTTTTCGCCCGCAGCTTCTCCACGATCTTTAATTTATCAAGAGGCGCGACACGAGAGTACACCCGAAGCTGCTCGACGCGATCTTCGAAATCCTCAGTAGACATCTGCTCCAGGTCTTTTCCTTCAATCGCCTGGCTCATATCAGAAGCGATACCAACGCTCTCAGCGATGGAAAAACCAGTCTTGATACTATCTCCAGTGATCATCACAACATTGATGTTCGCTTCTTTTGTCTCCTGGATCATCTGCTTTACTTCGTCTTTTGGTGGATCGTAGATAGCCGCAGTGGCAAGGAACGTGAAACCTGAGAGATTCTTCACATCAATCTTCTGAACGTCTCCTACGTTTGATTTTTTCACAAATCCAATGAGGCGGAACCCTTTCTCAGACCGTGAACTCAACTCTTTCACGATATGTTGTCGATGATGATCATCCAGTGTCTGGATCTTCCCATCCAGGTAATACGAGTTGCAGAACGTCAGGATCTTTTCCGGGGCGCCTTTGATATAGATATCATGTTTCCCGAGGCTATCCTTCGTAAGAATTGCAGAAAACATTAACTCTGAGGAAAAAGGAATGCTGTCAATGAGATGATATGAATCGAACTGATCTGGTTTGAATCCATTTAAAATCGATGCTTTGATGAGAGCGATCTCTGTGGGATCCCCTAATTCTTTGACGATGTTTCCATCTTGTTCGATGACTTGTGCTGTTGAACAACGTACCGAGGTCAAAAAAAGATCATGCAGAAGCGCTGATTTCCCTTCGGCGATCATCTTGAAGACATCAGCCATCACATAAAATTTTGCCCCGATGAAGAATTCCTTTACAGTCATGTCATGCTTTGTGATAGTACCTGTTTTGTCGGTACATATATAATCAACATTACCAAGGGTCTCAACAGAGGAAAGCTGTTTGATGATGACTGAGTTTTTCGCAAGTCGCTCCATGGCCAGTGATAATGCAATGGTCAAGGAAGCTGGTAATCCTTCTGGGAAGACAGCGACCAATATGCTAATTGCAAGTAAAATGGAAAAACCAAGATCTGTCCCTCGGAAATACCCCATGACCAGAACCAAGATNAGNGCAACGATTGCCAATGCGACCAATGATTTTACTTCACGNTCCATTTTTTTCTGAAGAGGGGTTCGTTCTTCTTCGGTTTCTTGAATATTCACCGCGATTTTCCCNATCTCCGTGATATTACCTGTTTTTACGACGAGCGCCTTTGCATGTCCATTGAGGACTTTACTCCCCGCAAATACGATGTTTTTCATCTCGTAAAGCCTCAGGTTTTTTTCAGTGATCGATTGAACAGTTTTTTGGATAGGCTCACTTTCACCAGTGAGATGTGCCTCATCGATAAGGAGATCTGTTGCTTCGACAAGCCGAGCGTCGCTGGGAATAATATCCCCTGATTCAAAGACGATGATATCCCCAGGTACTAGAAATTTCGATGCGATAACATCGACGTTCCCATCACGGATGACCTTACACTGTGGTGAGAGTATCTTTTTAAGCTCTTCTGCGGCTTTCTCAGCTTTCCCTTCCTGAATCAGGCCAATGATGGTATTGATGAGGACGACCGCGACAATCGCAATCGCCTCAATGGCATCCCCTATAATAAAAAACGAAAGAAGAGCTGCAATGATCAAAATAAGAGCCATAGGCTCGATGAGCGCTTCAATGATTTTTCGAAAAATTGTTTTCTTTTTTACCTTAGCAAATTCATTTGTCCCATAGAGACGGAGCCGTTCATCGATGACCTCTTCGGAAAGACCTTGTGGCGAGGACTGAAATACAGTAAATAGTACTTCTTTGGTTTGGTGGGAGAAATTTCCAGAGAAATCGATTTTTTCTAGACTCATAGTAGTTTTATCCTTTGATTGTCCACCTGAAATCATATCATCTTTTATTTAGTTTTCATTTCAGGAGAAAATCAAGGGTTACCCTTCATAAAAACCATACATTATTAAATAGTTTAAAGATAAAGGATTTCAACGCATTACAATCGAGGGGGAAGCATGAAAAAAATCGGCATCTTAACTGGTGGCGGTGATTGTCCAGGATTAAATGCAGTCATTCGTGCAGTGGTAAAAAAATCATTAAAATATCATTGGGAGGTCATTGGAATCTTAGATGGATGGAAAGGACTCATCGAAGGTAACCTTCTCCCGCTCACCAATCAACATATCTCTGGAATCTTACCAAAAGGTGGTACGATTCTTGGGACGTCCCGTACAAATCCATTCAAGGATCAGAAAAACGTAGATGCGCTACTAGCAAACATGAAGAAATTTAAAATCGATGCTCTCATCGCCATCGGTGGAGAAGACACACTGGGAGTCGCCCTAAAATTACATAAGATCGGGGTCCCCGTTGTTGGAGTCCCAAAGACGATTGATAACGACATCTCAGGAACAGATTACACGTTTGGTTTTGACACCGCGGTCTCTATTGTGACCGATGCTATTGATCGGCTACATACTACGGCAGAGTCCCATCATCGGATCATGGTGCTTGAGGTCATGGGACGACATGCAGGATGGATCGCCACGGTATCAGGGATTGCTGGCGGGGCAGATGAGATATTGATTCCAGAAATTCCGTTCCGTATCGATGATGTCTGCAAAAACCTTAAAGCACGACATGACAGTGGGAAGAAATTCAGCATCGTCGTTGCCTCCGAGGGAGCCAAACCAATCGATACCGATCATTTTGAGACATTATCAGAAGAAAAGGATGAGTTTGGTCATGTGCGCCTCGGTGGAATCGGGCAACGTCTTGCAAAGGAAATCGAGAAACGACTTGGTGTGGAAACCCGATTCACGGTCCTTGGACATGTTCAACGTGGTGGGTCGCCTACCGCATACGACNGGGTCCTTGCGACACGATACGGTGTTGTTGCTGTGGAGCTTGTAAAAGAAGGACAATTTGGGAAAATGGTCGCCTTACGAGGCTATAAGATTGTGCCGGTCGATCTGACTGAATCGGTCACAAAACTCAGGACGGTAGACATGGACCTCTATAATATTGCGACGACCTTCTTTGCAAAACCACACAATGAATAAAGAAAACACGATACCTTGATTTATTTCTTTAACTTCACTTCGACTTCCTGAAAATCCTTTGGCACGTACGAATGTGGAAAAACACTCCGTGCTTCATCCTCGAGGACATGAAAATCGAGATACCGAGGGCTGATATGAACCAAATACAGTTTTTCCACTTTTGCTTTTTTTGCTATCTCAGCAGCTTGGGCTGCCGTCGTATGCCCATACTCTTTTGCGATATCCTGGAGTTTCGAATCAAACGTACCCTCATGGATAAGGATATCAGCATCCTCTGAAAAACCAATCATCTGTTCACAAGGTTTGGTGTCACCAGAAATCACAATCGTTCTTCCTTTCCTCGAAGGACCGAGGATCATGTCTGGTGTGACTTTCTCCCCGTTAGGAAGCGTGATGGTCTGACCTTTTTGTAGTTTACTAAATAAGGGACCTTCAGGGATTCCCATTTTGAGAGCCTTTGGTTTGTTAAACTTCCCCGCACGCTGAAATTCATTTAGTCGATAAGCGAAGGCAGGGACATTATGGTTGACTTTTAACGCAGTGACGCTGTACTCATCGAATTCGATTTCCGCTCCATCGCTTATCTCATGAGCGATGATTCGGTATGATGGACGAAAATATCCTAACGTCAACAACTGGTTAATGAGTTCTTCCATGCCTTTTGGACCATAGAGATGAAGTGGTTTGTCACGGTCATTCAACTGCATGGTTTGAATCAGACCGGGTAAACCAAGAAAATGATCACCATGAAAATGCGTAATAAATATTTTTGATACCTGCATGTAACTGAGATTGGATTGTTGGAACTGTCGTTGGGTCCCTTCTCCACAATCAAATAGGATGACTTCACTGCCTCGTTTCACGGCTATGGAGGATACATTCCGTTTCACCGTTGGCCAGCTTCCACCAGTACCAAGAAAGAGGATCCGTAACTGAGTCATATAGGAGACGGATACTTTCTACGGGTGTAAAAGTGTTTTGGTTAGGACTATCCAAGAAAAAGAATGAGGGGAAAAAAATCCCATCACTTGTCGATTGTTTATATCTTGATGTAGAACAAATAGAGTTTCGCAGGTGTTTTTTCGATGATTGGAAGTGCCTCAGGGTTTTGTAGACTGATTGTTATTTCTACATCACCAAGACCTAATATTACTCCTGATGAGATTGTTCGTTCTTCACCGATAGGCAGAATTGGTAGTTTCCCCGTCGTCTCCTTTCCAAGGAGGATGAGACCATTTCCACTCAGCGAAATCTTCCACTCGACCCCAGTAGCATCTTCAGTCCCCGTATTGGTGATTACCGTGTTGACGCGGAATAATCCTCCCGTAACATTTTCTATTTCTATTTTTGGTGTCGTCCCAATGATCACCCATAACGCATATACTTTATTGCCACCATTAGATGCTATATCGATGTAGCATTCCTGGGAAGACCCCAGGGGAAGCCCCGTTGTATCGATGGTAACGGTGATCAGATCGTGTTCACCGGAGGAAGAACCATCGGTTGGGGATACCATTACCCAGGGTTCATCCCAAGATAAGGAATATGAAACGGTCCCTGTGCCACTGTTCCATATGTCGAAGGTGGTTTCCTCAGTCACGCCTTCCATTAAAATTCCAAAGTAATGTGACTGTGGGTAAAACGCTAATGCTGGATACGTATGCGAGATGACATTTAGTGTGACGTTGAAGTACCCAGTCATACTGACATTTGTTGTAATCACAATGGTGCAGTTATAGGTCCCATGGTCCAACCCGGTTGTATCAACGGTAACAGAAATCGGCACGTGTTCCCCATTTGAGACACCACTCGTGGGAAATGCATCAATCCAAGGGCAGTTCCAGCTGAGGTCAAATGACAGTTCACAACATCCTCCACTGGTCCATATATCAAAAATAGTGGTATTCCATTCCCCTTCGAACATATCCCCGAAATCATGGGATCTTGGCTCATATTCAAGAATGCCACGGGTTTGAGGATCGGGGCTCTTGGGAGTTACCCCTATCGACCCAACGGTTGAAATGAGTAATATGATTAAAACACCAGCTCCTATTTTTTTTCCATTAATGCTCATATTCTGTCCTCCGAAATCAGATTTAAATCTTCATCATGGTATTTATAGTTATCGAAGGAATTCTCCTATTATGGGTGTGTTTGTGGGAACCAGTCGATATTGAACCAAGTAAGAGAAAAATTCCCCAATCGGATTTTCCCTGGGATAACATAGGGAAGGTATCGCGGTTGACCCCAATAATTTTGAATCCAGTGATGGTGTCCATGCGCAAGAATTGTCCCGTAGTAGAATGCATTTATCTTATAGCTTTGTATTGAATTAGACGATATCGTTGTATCTCTACTTGAAAAGATCCGGACACCGTAGACATTATCTTGAATGGAATTTTTTGAGATGGTTACAAAACGACAATCATTCTGTACTGAGACACCGTGTAGCCCGCTATAAATGATATTTCCAGAGATATTTGCGAAGGAGGAATGGTTCACAAGGATGTTGAAATGACCATTCTGGATTGAAAAACCATTGATGCGTACATAATCGGCGATGATTGTGATGATATCACGCGTTCCATTTCCCTCAAGAATTGTTGATGTTTTATTCTCCCCTTTCAAAAAGAGAGGTTTATCGATGAGGACTGCTTCGTAATAGGTGCCATTGTAGACGAAAATGGTATCATTCTGGTGCGCATCAGTGATGGCGTCTTGAATGGAGGTATAGTTATTCGGACCAGTGCCACCAACAAACAGTGTCGATCCTAATTTATTGAGCATTTGTCGATAACTTATTTGAGGAGGTTTTTTAAGGGGAGACCAGTCGAAATTCACCACGGAAATGGTGACTTTCTTCAATTTAATGCATCCTAAAACTGGATAGGGGAGCATCCGCGGTCGTTCCCAATAGTTCTCCATCCAGATGTTCCGCCGATGGATGAGGGTATGAGCAACGAAACATGCATTCATCTTGTAATTTCTTAGATTATTGTTCTGAATCAGGTTACCCGCAGAATCTTTCAGATAAACGCCATTATCATTGTCCAAAAACGTATTATTTACTACAGCAGTATCGAAGGAGGATTCAAGAAACAAACCGACATCGATGTTGCTGACAATAGTATTTTCATTGATAATGTTATCATTACAATTTTTTGTCCATAGTCCATACCAGTGGTTCCATCCTATGGTGTTTTTTGAAAATGAAATCTGTGATGAATTAAACGCATAGATTCCATTTGCGTTATTGACAATTCGATTTCCGAAGACAACGACATTGTAAGCGCCTTCTAGATGGACACCAAGTCTTCGATTGGTAATTGTGTTGTTCCATATTGATGTAGCATAGGAACCGACGACATACACACCTTCTTCATTGTCGGTAATAGCATTTTCAGAAATGAGGGTTTTTGGGGAATCTGAGAGATAGATCCCATAGGAATTATTCCGAATAGTATTATGAATAATCTTTACACCTGATGTCTCAGGTCCTTTGAGGTAGATCCCAAGTTCCCCATTATTTTGGATTATATTTCCTATAATATGCACATTCTCTGCAGTTGAGATTTCTATGCCTGCGGACTGGATATCATTTCTCCCATTCTGGATGGTGAATCCTAGGACCTGAGTATCATCTGCTTTGATTGAAATAACAGAATCAGCAGATCCGCCGTCGATTATTGTTGTACTATTCTGTATGCCGATCAACTGGATTGAAGAGACGATGCGGATGTTTTCTTCATAAAACCCATCGTAGACAAAGACGATGTCCCCGTCAGATGCATTATCTATTGCATCTTGGATTTTAGTAAAGTTACCCGGACCTGTACCGCCAACGAACAAAACTGTAGGGTTCATCGATAATGGATTCATCATTGGTATAACACTTGCTGACGATGAATCAGAAATCAAAGAGAAAAAGAAAAGAAAAACCAAGAACATCGAACCAATCTTGAGAAAGACGCTCTTCATCGAATAGCACCGTCCCCATAAGGAATATCATATGGTTTCTTAGCAGGGAACCAATCAATGTTGATCCAGTGAATCACGATTGTTTTATTCCAGGGTTCTCTTATGAGCCCTTTGATGCATTTCGGCCAAAAACCCAGATGGTCATCCCAGTAATTCTTTTTCCACCGATTGAAGGAAGAATTCTCAAAGAAAGCACTAATGTTATTTTCTATGAAATTATTGAATTTAATCGTGGTTGAATTCGCCAAGGTGAGATGAATCCCTTCATTGCTTCCCCAGATGGTATTATTCGCGATGATGTTCCCTTCCGCTCGTGTGATGATAACCCCATACAAGGAAATATTGCTCAGATAATTATGATGGATATCATTATCATTCGCCCCGGGCCAAATCCCGACCCCACTATATTCTTGATTTCGCATGAGGTTCCAAGATATCTCATTATCTATCGCCCCTGGCCAAAGGCTCACGGTCGCGTAGTTCTCAGACATGGTATTCTTCGTAATCATGTTTCTATTTGAATACGAAACAATAATCGCACAATGACCATTTTTTGTAAAAAGATTATCTTTGATAACGCAGTCAACTGCGTTTTGAAGGAAGAGACCTTCCCTTCCGTTTTCAGAAATAAAATTTTCTGTCACAAGATTCTCTGAAGACCCGTTCAGGAAGATTCCGATTGCATATGCACCATTATAGATGATCCGATTGCCTATAATCACATTTCTGTCTGACCGTGATTCGATCCCTGCGTCTATTTTAGCGGTATCCCCGCTATGTTGAATAGTAAAACCNGTCATGGTGATGGAATCTGCAGTGAAGAGGACTACATCACCCTGGTTTTCCCCATCAAGGATGGTTGTTGTNTTATTTTCACCGATGAGATGAATAGATACGTTGATAATGATATGCTCAAAATAAGGGGAAGAATCATCATAGACAAAAACAGTATCGCCCGTGGTTGCATTGTTGATCGCTTGTTGTATTGTTGTATAGTTATTCGGTCCATTTCCCCCGACATAATGGATAGTGCCAACGAGCGTGGGAGACTGAATATTAGTTCTGATCATCATCCCTTGCGATGGTATCGATAGTATACTTGCTAAGAGAATAGTAAATCCAAGCATCAATCCTTTTTTCATCAGATGAAATTCGCCTTCTCTTTTATATACAATCATAGGTTATATAAAATTGTTGCCATATTTATACTAACTAC
>JGI20215J15232_1000075_pt1 | contig 30693 bp, 25 predicted proteins | sample WetSurMetagenome_2_FD_15232 | JGI IMG/M metagenome (IMG submission 15232) | reverse complement strand
TTGTCATCTTCTTCATCATCTTTTTCATCAAGGGAATGGAGGTTTGTTCAAAGGGAGTCGTCAACCTTAATAAAGAACCAGGAGATGGGGGTAAAGGGAGTATTATGGATCATCTTTTCAATGTGAAAATAGAGACCTTATCACGGAAGAAAATCCAGGAGTTACAATTGGAACGACTGCAGAGAATCGTGCATCTGGTGTACGATACAGTCCCGCATTATCAGACGAAATTCAAGGAGCTCGGGATCAAACCATCGGACATCAAGACCCTTTCCGACATCCGGAAACTACCGTTCACCACCAAGGATGATCTCCGGAAGAACGCTCCATTTGGGATGATGACGACGTCCTTGGATAACTGCATCGAGCTGCATGCTTCCTCAGGGACAACCGGTGTGCCGGTCACGGCGTGTTACACAAGAAATGACCTGGAGGTCTGGTCCGAGATGATGGCACGCTGCCTGTCCATGTCCGGTCTGACAAAAAAGGATATTTTCCAGAACCCGATCCCCTATGGGACGTTCACGGGTGGGTTCGGTTTTCATTACGGGGCGCAGAAGGTCGGTGCACTGGTGATCCCCTCTGGGAAGGGACAATCGGAACGACAGATTAAACTCATGGAGTATTATGGGACCACGTTCATCTCCGGGGTCGCCTCGTATGCGATGCATCTTGGGCAGGTCGCTATGGAGATGGGTCTTGATCCGAAACGGTTGAAGGTGCGAAATGGGTTGTTCGGCGCGGAGATGTTCACCCCTGGTCTGAAGAAACGGATCATGGAGGCATGGGACATGGATGTGCATGATATCTATGGGTTGACCGAGATGTGCGGTCCTGGGGTGTCCACGGACTGTGACCAACATGATGGGTTGCATCTGTGGGAGGATCATTTCTTTGTGGAATGTGTCGATCCACTCACGCTTGAGCCGGTGGGTCTTGAGGAGGAAGGCGAGATTGTCCTGACGACGTTGACGAAAGAAGGGATGCCGCTGCTGCGGTATCGGACACGAGATATCGCCAAGCTCTATGATCAAGAGGTTTGTTCTTGTGGTCGGACGCATGTGCGTCATTCGATGATCAAAGGTCGGTCTGATGACATGGTGATCATCCGGGGGACTAACATCTACCCTGGTCAGATTGAATCGGTGTTGATGAACAACCCGTTGGTCGGGGGGAACTGGCGGATGGTGCTGACCACGGAACATGACATGGACATGCTCACGGTTGAGGTGGAGACCAAGCAGCGGCTGAGCCTGGCCGATATGGAGCAGTTGGCAAGCAAGTTGAAGGTCGACATTCAATCTGTAATCGTGTTCACCCCGCGGGTGGATGTGTTACCGCCGAATACCATCCTCGAAACAGGTTTAAAGGCAAAACGGGTTATCGATAACCGCAAAAAGGAGTAGGTATGAACGCGGCTATGAAGAAACTGCTCGCAGGTCGGATTGGTGCACTTGCGGAAAACGAGGTAAAAGACCTGCTTCGAGCGTATGGGATTCCAACGACCTGGTATCAAGTTGTTCGAACTGAAAATGATCTTGAGAAGATCTCGTTGACATATCCAGTCGCCTTGAAGGTCTGCTCATCGAAGATCCTCCATAAGACCGATGTGGGTGGTGTGCGATTGAACATTCAGAATAGCGATGAGCTGAAAAAAACATTCAAGGAGTTCCGCCGGAAATTCCCAACAGAGGACCTCCTCGTCGATCAGATGGAAGAAAAAGGCGTGGAGATCATCATTGGATTGGTGCAGGACCCGACGTTCGGTCTGTCCATCATGTGTGGGATCGGGGGCATCTTCACCGAGCTGTATAAAGATGTGTCGTTCCGTGTCGTCGCTATTGACGAGTATGATGCTGCACAGATGATCGAGGAGCTTGCCGGGAAGAAGCTGTTGGAGGGATTCCGGGGGATGAAAGCGAACAAACAGCTCGTCATCGATCTGTTGTTGCATGTCTCAAAACTGGGTGAGCAGTTGATTGATCATGTGGATCAGATGGATTTGAATCCAGTGTTTGTGTATGAGGACCGTGTCTGCGTCGTGGATGCGAAACTCATCTTGAAATAAAATAAATTTGTGTGGAGTATGGGGTTATGAAAACATCTCAGAAGAATGATTATGCGGTCAAGGACATCAGCCTTGCAGGTCTAGGACGTAAGGAAATCGAGATAGCAGAAAAGGAGATGCCCGGTTTGATGACGATCCGGGAGAAATATGCTGCCAGCAAACCGTTGAAGGGAGCGCGTATCACAGGAAGTCTGCATATGACGGTGCAGACCGCGGTGCTCATTGAGACGTTACGGGCGCTTGGCGCGCAGGTCCGTTGGGCGAGCTGTAATATCTTTTCGACGCAGGATCCTGCTGCCGCGGCGATCGCCAAGGCTGGTGTTCCGGTGTTCGCTTGGAAGGGAGAGAGCCTTGCGGAGTACTGGTGGTGTACGCAGAAGGCGCTGGATTTCGGTGGCGGGAAGGGCCCGACATTGATCGTAGATGATGGTGGGGATGCGACCCTGATGGTGCATAAGGGTGTCGAGGTGGAGAAGAACCCCTCGCTTCTCAAAAAAGAATATTCTTCCGAAGGGAAGGATTTTGAGGAGCTGATGCTGCTGCTCAAACAGATCCATGCGAAGCATCCGACGTACTGGTCCCGTATGGTCAAAGAGATCCGTGGTGTGTCTGAGGAAACCACGACCGGTGTGCATCGTCTGTATCAGATGCTGGAAGCCAGGAAGTTGTTGTTCCCTGCGTTTAATGTGAATGATTCGGTGACGAAGTCGAAGTTCGATAACCATTACGGGTGCCGGGAGAGCCTAGCTGATGGGATAAAACGGGCGACTGATGTGATGATCGCTGGCAAAACGGTCGTTGTCTGCGGGTATGGTGATGTCGGGAAGGGTTGTTGTCAGTCGATGCGCGGGTTCGGTGCCCGGGTGATCGTTACGGAGATCGACCCGATCTGTGCGTTGCAGGCGGTCATGGAGGGTTATGAGGTAAAGACCGTTGAGGATAGTCTTTCTGAGGGGAACATCTATGTGACGGCGACAGGCTGTAAGGATGTCATCACCGTGGAGCATATGAAGCGGATGCTGGATCAGGCGATCGTCTGTAACATCGGTCATTTCGATCATGAGATACAGGTCGGTAAGCTGGATGTGCTTAAGGGTGTGAAGAAGGTTAGTATCAAACCGCAGGTGGATAAGTATGTGTTCCCTGATGGTCATGAGATCTTTATGCTTGCGGAGGGTCGGTTGGTGAACTTGGGTTGTGCGCATGGGCATCCGAGTTTTGTGATGAGCAATTCGTTCACGAATCAGGTGTTGGCGCAGATAGCGTTGTGGAAGAAGCGGTATGCGGTCGGGGTGTATATGCTGCCGAAGATCCTTGATGAGGAGGTCGCGCGGTTGCATCTGGGGAAGCTTGGGGTGCGACTGACGAAGCTATCGTTGGAGCAGGCGGAGTATATCGGTGTGAAGGTGGACGGTCCGTACAAGTCGGAGCATTATCGGTACTAGTGAGTTTTTTTTCTGGGTGTAGTTATTTTTCTAAAAAAAGAGGAGGTGAAAGAAGGGAAAGGGGGGAGAAGGTTTAATAGTACAGCATTTTCCTTCTTTCAATTTTTATCCATGCGTCGGATAATTCATCTTCCCGATAATCGTCGATGACGTTACACATATGTATTATTATGTTTTTAATAGTATTTAATATTGTCGATTTGAATATCGACGATTGACGAAAATGTGGGTGATCCAGACGCATACCTTAATGAAATCCCAGCGCATTTGCCGCTCCAACTATGATCACCCTCATTGGAACCGGACATATCTTTGACCTCTCCGCAGCATTGCTCTCCATCTTTGACGAGAAAGAACCTGATGTCATCGGCGTNGAACTCGACCCACAACGATACCAGGCGATCCTCCTGAGGAANACGGACCCGACCTCGTATCATGCCGCAAAAAAGAACCTGCCTTTCATCTACCGGATGATGGCGCAGTTCCAGGAAAGCATGGCGGAATCCTATGGAGTGAACGCCGGGGACGAGATGCTTTCTGCGATCAACTACGCCCAATCCCGTGTGCTGCCGGTCGCCTTCATCGACACCAACGCCCAGCAGCTCTTCACCCACATGTGGAACACCATGCCGTTCTTCGAAAAACTCAGACTCATGNTCTCAGGTNTCACCGGCTTGTTCGTCAGCAAGAAACGTGTGGAAGCGGAAATGAAGAATTACCAGGCCCACTATGATTCCTATCTTGAGGAGATCGGAAAGAAGTTCCCCACGATCAAACGGACATTGATTGATGACCGCAACGAGTTCATGACCCAGCGTCTCGTCGAACTGCATGAAAAGCACCAACGGATCATCATCTGCGTCGGGGACGGACACGTCTCGGGCATCTCAAAACTACTCGAACAGAAACAGATCCCCTTTGAGACCATCCGGCTGCAGCAGCTACAGAACTGGAAACAAGCAGAGTCAGATGGGTCGACAGGACATTTTTCCATCAATTACAGCCCCCCATAAAAAACNCAGAAAAACCTTCTTGGATAGCATAATTTTTTTTTCCTAAATAATTATATATACTGTACTTTAGATTATTATCATGGAACTCTATTAGATGATGTGGGGGATCCTATGAAGAAGATACTCATTGTATTCGTGATTCAGGCGTTAGTGGCAACTCCCGTTTTAGCACTGAGCAATCCGTCTCAGACATTGGCCTCATTACAGACAATCGGGCAGTCATCTGCCGTTGATTGGTGGCCGATGCTCTGCCATGATGGAGCACATAGCGCAAATACCAGCGCACCAGCCCCGGACATTACGCAGACGCGGTGGAGTCACACCGTTGCGGATTGGATAGAATCCTCTGCGTCTCTCGTCGATGGGAAAGCGTACATCGCGACCTGTAACTGGTGGAAAGGACATATCCATTGTCTTGATCTCTATACTGGCTCATTTCTCTGGAACTACACCATTAATGATCAGTTGTACTCCGCTCCTGCGGTTTCTGAAGGGAAGGTCTTTATCGCATCGTTGAACGGAAGGATGGTCTGCATCAACGCCTCATCAGGGCAACAGATCTGGAATGTGTTATTGGATACGGATATTATGATGCAGAGCTCTCCAGTGGTGTACGATGGGAAGATCTACATCAGCTGCACCAATGAGTACCCCGCGGTCAATCGAAGCAGACTCTTCTGCCTGTATGCGGAGAACGGATCGGTCGCCTGGTTCAATGCGACCGAAAACGCTCGGGACATTTCTCCCGCGGTGGTCGATGGCAAGGTCTACGGGGCTGGAGCCGGGAACATCCTCACCTGTTTTGATGCACTCACCGGAGAAGTGATCTGGCAGTCCACGAAACAGATAACGACTGGTCACCCGGTGGTCATCGGCAACAAAATCTTTGGTACTTCCGATAGTGCTGTCTATTGTATCATCGAGGGGGCGACCCAATGGGAGTTTCCCCTCAAGACAGGGTTCCTGGTCGCATCCACTCTCGCAACTGGTTCTGGAAGATTAATCGTTGGTGCACTCAACCCGTACGCCTCGATCCCTGGGATGATCCATTGCATCAATAGTGAGACCGGAGCTGAATACTGGAATTATTCCTCGGTGAACAACGGGGAGTACAATACCAAACCAACGATTGCGCAGAACCGCCTGTATATCGTCGAGGACATAGGTGTCGGACTAGACCGGAACGCACGCCTCTGTTGTCATGATCTGCTCACCGGTGCGTTGCTCACCGGGCAGTACGTCAATCCAGACACGATGAACTACGTGTATGGGACACCATCCATGGCTGATGGCCTGGTTGTCATTGGTTCAGCGGAAGGGGATGGCTCATCCTCCTGGGGTGGGATCTACTGCTATGGTCAGGTAACCGTTCACGAACCGACTCTTACCATTACGAACATCTCTGGTGGAAAAGGCTTGACCATTGAGATAAAAAACATGGGAGATGGGAATGCGACCATGATGACCGGAGAACTCCTTCATCACGGGAGGGTTGTTCATCCATCAAGGGACTTCGGTGTTCCCCGAATCGATCCCTGCTGGTGAAACAGCAACTGTCACTGTCCCGCTCTTCGGCATCGGACTTGGTTTTTTCAAAGACATGCCACAGATCTCAGTCAACGTCACCTGCGCGGAAGCTTCAACAGCGACAGCATTACAATCCTTCAAACTCTTCCTCTCAAGGACGACGATCGTCTAGAGTAAAACCACTCATCGTTCCATCAGACTCTCTTTTTTTTCTCCCTTCATGAAAAACACTTCTTTACGATCGAGGAGAGAAAGACTCTTATGAAACCAAGCGATAATGTCGACAGATGGGCCTGTAGCCTAGCCTGGATTGGGCGGCAGTCTCCTAAGCTGCAGATCGCGGGTTCGAATCCCGCCAGGTCCGTTATATTTTTAATTTCCGTTTTCTAAGGAGAATTGCAACAAACAAGAAAGCTACTAAAAATAATATTAGTTCAAAACCTGGGGTTTGGGTTTTGTCATTGCTTGATCCTCCATTTGTCGGTGAGTCTCTTGGCATAGATGGAAGCGATGGAATTGACCCGCTGATTTCGAAATCATGCTCTACATAATATCCTTGCGCAAGTGAATCATCATAGTGAATCTGAAATACTTCACTTGAAATTTTAAGTGGTTCNTTGCTCTTAGCACCTTCAGGTAAAACTGTTATTAATGCTTGATATCCTTCTGGAGGAACTGGAATGTTTATCATTCCATCATCGTTCCATACACGCACTACGTAATCCAAATAGAATTGATTTGGAAATGAGATTTTGATTAAGTAAAATGGTACTTTGTTGTCTGTTTTTATAAAATATCCAGGCTTTTCTTGGACACTTTGTCGCCAGAGTCTTTCATAATTTGCGGACTGGCCGACGACTTCTCCAGTATTGTAATTAAAATCATTTGTTGGATAGTCCACAAAATATTCACCAAGATCATATTTTCCATTCCGGTTTTCATCTCTATAAATATCGTGTGGAGTATAGACACCGTCACCTGTCTCTGTTTCTATAAAGAAGGCATGCGCAATAAACACTTCATCGATTGCTTTTTTCTGACCGGAGTGTTTTGCAATTAATTCATTATAAATGGATGCGAAATCGTTATGGAAGTCTTTTATTATATCCCAGACTGCTTTGAAACCAAGAGTGGCATTATCGTCATCAAATTTTGCATTTTTAAAATCATCAAGCGTGAAGATTTTCATTGGTGGATAGGTGTCGTTTTCACCGTATTCTCTCGCATCTTCTTCAAATGATTCTTTTATTTTTTCGTATTCTTTTGTAATCTCAGGCAATCGTTGCTGATACTCAGCTAACATCTGTTCAGGTGTTTTGTCACAATAATCATTTTTTTCGTCATAAAGATCCCAGAGAATCCCAGCGATAGCATTTTCTTCTGCTCTTCCGCTATCTCCAAATGTAACTGCATTTAATTCCAAGCCGTACCACTGGGTATTATACAGATAATCTGCCGCGCCTAAATCAGTCATAGTCGTAGTGTCTGGTGGTATCATTGGAATTGTCCCTACATCTTCTTGATAGGTTTGTAGCATTACCGCAGCCATGAACTCTGCAAATCCCTCAACATATGAATCTGATGTGCTTGGATTGAGGAACCCATCATGGTTTCGTTCTTGGATTGTGACAGGTAGGTCATCTGCGGGTGCTGGCCATTTCTGGTATATCGTGTGCATCATGTAGTGGGAAAACTCGTGATATTCCCTGTTCCTTGGTCTATAGACACTTTCGTGAATTGATTTGTCAGCTGAAATTGTTATGTAGCTTTTTCCAGGAGTATTGTACCAGTAGCGAGTACCTGTTTGATCTGAACAGAATGTATAGATATCGAGGGGGAGTTGGAAATTAACGTCAACATCCAAACCAATCTTGTAGAATTCGAGAGCTTCTGTGAAATGAACATACATACTTGCAAAGGTTTTTGCCCATTCACCACCATAGTATTGTTGTAATTCTTGGTCAAGAGCAATGTCCTGACGTAAATCGCTTGCTGAATCGACAGTAAATGGTCGTGAGAAACTTATGACCGTTTGATTGTTTTCCTGATAATGTAACGAAAATAAAGTTGTCGAATTGATTNCATAGGAAAACGTCACGGTTAAATTATATTCCTTCCCTTTGGAAATAGGTCTTGAAAAATTATAGTTCCCCTCAGCATCGGTTGTTGTCTCATTTGTGATTTCTCCATCTGAAAGACTTACTTTTATGTGTTTCATCGGTATTGTAAATCCTGTGACTTGACCTTCAATTTCACTCAAGGTTTGTATCGATAATAATTCCTGAGCTTTTGCTTCTAGTTTGTCAATCATTTCTATTAATTGTGCATCTGAATACATGTTTTTTCTGAGTCTAATATTTACAGAAGCAAGGGTTGTACCATGAGTAAATTCAACCAAGCCATAGTTATAATCGCCAGTCAAATGCTCATAAAGTAAAGCATATCTTTGTGTGTTATTTTCCCAAGATATTACTCTATAACTGTAACTTTTGACAACATTGCTTTCATACATAAGTATATGTTCTTCCATATACGTTGTTAGATCATAATCATAAAAATATAATGAAATTTCCGCACCATCCAATGGTTCTAGGCTGCCATAAATGATTGTTACTTGCGGTGGCTTTACCTCAGTGATTTTAAATGATCTGTCTTTGTCAATTGATAACCCTAAATCTGGAATTTCGCCATCATCAATATTTATTTCATATACTTGGTTTTGATCTGCAGCGTCTGTAGCATAAAAAATTGGTATGACGCATAAAAAAGCTGTTGCTATTGCTATTCCGATATGTTTTGTTAATTTCATTTTTCGTACTCCCCTTAAACGGACAGAACAACTGTTTTACCACATATAAGAGTTATGATTTTTTGAGGAAAAATTACTGTTATGAAGGAAACGAGAAGGGGTTTATTTGAGTAGAACCTACCTAAAACCAAACATCTTTTCCATATCATTCGCCTCTTTCCCCTTTCTTATCGTTGAGAGTCATAGCCCATTTTTTCGCTTGTGCTATATTTTCTTCCTTGTTTTTCTTCACATTGAGAAAATCACTCTCACCTATGATGGTATTGTTTGATAAATCTTCTTTGAGATGATCAAGGGTTCTTCCTTTTACACCTTCATGGCAGCAAAATACACCTATTTTTTTATTTGTAAGGTTAACTTGTGATAAAAACGATCGTATCGCTGGGGCGTAATCGAATTTCCAGACCGGAGTCCCAATAATTATCATTTCGTAGTCAGTGGGATTTTTTTCGAAGGTTTCTAACTGCGGGCGTTTTTTGAATATGACTTGTCTACCGCCCCATACATATTTCATGAAACCTTTTGAACTGATGTCTTTTATTGGTCTACATTCCAACAAATCTGCATCTAAAACAGAGGCAATCGTCTCCGCTATCACTCGAGTGCTCCCTTCATAAGAATAGTACACGACAAGGTTTTTATTGACCATGAATCAGGATATTTCTGATTTGCTTAAATCCCTTGTGAACAGAACATCTCGCGAGGAACGAAGGGAGAGTTTTTCGGATTCTCGACCGATTTGCTCAGCGGCGGGAGTCACGATTTTTTTTTAATGTACTTCCACAAATCTATCCTGTTGAACCTCCCAGACTTTCACCAGTTTCCTTCAATAGATAGCTTTATGAAACATTTTTTATTGCTGGGGTGATGAAACACGTAGCAATCGGCATATTTCATGACGAACCATTAGGGAGAGAACTGGGGAAAAAAGGCACAGAAAGCGATATACTCATGTTTAACAAAAAAACTGATGATTGCATCTACACGTTCCTGGCTCCTTTTGAGAACAAGCTGACTGCTAAAACACAGATCATTTCATCGATTGATGCAGCGATAGTCAACTGCGAACAGATGACGCCAGAGGTCGGTGAAACACTCTTGCTTCTTGATGCAATGGGGATTACAGATGGTATCTTGCTTCTCCCATCATACTCAGATACGACTCGGCTTCGCAATATCATCAAAGATACGTCACTTGAGCATTTCACTATCATCGAACGGAACATTCCTACGATAATTGGTTTTCTAGTAAAAATGAATCCCAGCAGGGATGTCGCGTCCCCCGCAATTGTCGTCACGGATCATTCTTTTTCTGTGAAAGGCATCGGGGAGGTCATCCTTGGTTTTGTGAAACAAGGGACGATCAATACCCATGACACCATGGTCCTTTTGCCAGCGAATAAAGAAGTAATGATCCGCTCTATCCAGATGCAGGATAGGGATTTTGAGAGTGCCACCGCAGGCTGTCGCGTCGGTCTTGCGGTGAAGGGTGCGACCATCGAGGAACTGAAACGAGGCGCTATTTTTTCCACACCGGATGCAGCAAAAGTCGATACAAAATTTACGCTTCGTTTCACAAAAAACCGTTTTTATCAGGAAGTGAAAAAAGGAGTGTTTCATGGAACAATCGGGATGCAAAGCATTCCAGTCACGATCACAGAGATATATGACCATACGATTACAATTGAAACGGAAAAACCAGTCGGGTATACAACAAATGACACATTTATTTTGCTTGATCTGAATGCCAAGAAACTGCATCACATCGGTAATGGGATCGTCAGCTAACAAAAGGAAGGATTTTTTATAGCAGGTTCAATCTCAATTCACCTCCATAAATTAATAATATGATTCCTTCGAAGTCTTTGGGGATATATCATGGTGAAAAAAAAAAGGAGATTGGAATAGCGATACTATCTTATGTCATCCTTGCGTTGATTATGCTCGTGGTTTTGGATATGTGATTGCACAACGACTTTTTGATGCTCTCCTCGATAAGTGAACATCTGATTCTTTCAAAAGCTATTTGAGTCCAAAGACAAAAACACCAAGGACGAAACCGTTCACCGTCTTTTCTGCTGTCGCACCTTGCGCGGAGAAAGCGTTCACGGTAATCGTTGTCTTTCCGAAACCGAGGACAAAGGTATGTACAGTTTCTGATTCTTCGATAGGAAGAGAATATACGAGACCGATTCTGTATTTTCCAAGGAGAATAAGGCCACCATCAAGACTGATGTTCCATCCGATAACAGATAAATTTTCATTGCCCGTATTTTTCATCGTTATCTTTATTCCATAAAGACCCTGGATTGATTCGATGGTAAGTGACGGCTCAAGGATTTCCACAAGCAAGGGATCGGACCAGTCAGAGATTGCGTCGTGGATATCTTTCGCTCTTACTCTGACCATATACGTCCCAGGCAATACCCAGGTGTGCATTGCGGTTACTTCCTTACCAGAATGGTACGGCCCAAGCCATTCGCTGGTGCTTCCGTCACCCCAATCGACCATGTAGAAGATATCGTCTCCTTCCGGGTCTGTCGCCATTATGGTCAATCCGATATCTGGCGTCCAACTGATTGTCGGAATGCCAGGTGGATTGTTCAGATTGAGTGGATTCGGTGGTTGTAACAACTGTGCAGGATCTGCGAACAGGAGGCGGTCCTGAAGAGTCCCCCTCCAGGTTAAACCCCAGGTAAGCGTCGGTGCCATCACATCTTTCGACCAGGCCAGACCTTTTCCAAGCTGCCAGTTATCGGTACTTAAAGAGTTGTTCGCAAGATCGAAGAAGTAGTCCCAGAACAGCTTTGTCTGCAACGCTTCGCTTGAATTGGTTGAATCAAATTGAGCCCAGCCATACCCGGTGTTATAGAGACACCCGAAGGCGAGTGTCGTATCAGAATGGAAGAGCATTGAGTCTAGGACGCCATCACCAGAATTAAAATCACCGCAATGAGAGCCAAGGTCACAGATGAAAAACGGCTTCGTATTATGATACAGAATCTCCCAGTCTGACGCGTACACGTCAAGAGACATTTGATTATCTGCGTGACCAATACCCGTGATGAGGGTCACAGAATCGTTGTTGACAGCGTTCCGGAACCCTGATATGGCGTCCCCGCTGATCCATCCTGGATTCGGAGGATAACCAGACGTCCATCGCACTGAGAGATTAAACGCAGAGTCTGGGTGGATAACGGTCCATGTCTGAAACCCGTACAGGAATCCTAGGAATCCGGGCCATTGACCGGGATCCGAGCCATACCAGTGATCGGTTCCGTTGATGGCAGCAAAATCAATGAGCGTATCAAATCCGTCGTTGCCCGGTGGCCAGTCTATACTTCCAGCGAAGAAGCCACCATTCTCCAGATAATCCGTACCAGTGGTATTCGCATAGTAAAAACTCTTTGACAACCAGTTTGAGACATCCTGCGGAACATCACAAGGAATACGACCGATGAACAACTCTGAATACAGATCAAACCCGCTATCGCCTTCTTCGCCCCAGTTACTATCCTGATCGGCGTTGAACGTGTTATCAAGATTGCTCCAGTAGATGTCAGCATCGACGTCATTTTCATATCCATAATCCATGAGCCGCGCGGCAATAAATTCAGCATCAGCACCGATGAGGACGTATTGGATCCCCCAATCTTCATAAGCATCCCGACAGAACTCCCGTATATGTGCTTGGCTGTCATTGAACAGAGGATTCGCATTATAGTAATCCGGACAGGCGTCGATCGCTTGTTTAGTGACAAGGGTGCTTGACAACCCTTCAGGCATATGCTTCTGCATCAGACTCTCCCAGTTGTAGGGTGTCTCCTCGCTGGTCTCCCAATAATCCAGCGAGTTCTCCTCCGTCGTAATGATCACATAGTCGTAGTCGTCACTAGGGTCGCAGAGTCCGCCGGGGTATTCAAGCCTTGGTAGGTTAGCATAACTTGTTGTCACCTCCGGGTTGCAGACAAGGCTTTTCACCCATGCCTCATCCTGAGGAGTCCCACGGAAGAAGGGATTCAGAGTCTCATTGTTTTGAAGAGTTATCGTCACGGTTAGTTCCGGGTAGTAAAAGATACGTCCCTCAGCGGGGACGAGTTGCACAGGCTGAAGCCCGATATCAAGAATCGTGTACCCATGAGCGTATCCTATATGGTAATCACTGTATGGAAGCTGCGGGTAGAGTTGATGAGAGTCGTATACCTCCTCGTTGAGGATAAAATTTCTTGGGGCGATCGTATCAATGGGAACTTCTTCTTGCGCAGGATATATGCAGTCCCGTGTGAGATCAGTATCGGAAAACCTGAGTTCAACAGGCGAGCCGGTGACGGTCACCGAGTCAACAGTCCCCTGTGGTGGAAGGAGCAGTTGAATGAATTTCACGGGGAGTGTTGGGTCACCCGGTTGTCTCCCAAGTCTGATACAACCAGGCATATCGATGACTGAAAAAGTAGCATCTGTTGTTTTAATCGTACTGATACTTGGTTGTGGGAACGAAAACGTATACCTCAGAGATTCCGTCGTGTCCTGGTCTTCTGTTCTGAGAGGATTTCCAGTTATTGATGGAATCAAGACCCCTCCCAGCAGGACACAGAAAATGAATCCGGCAACCGATTTTCTTAGAAGTAAATCTTTCGTATTTTCTCCCTTAAAATAATACAAGCACATCCTAGATTTAAAGGTTTACTTGGATAAAATATGTAACATTTGTTACGATTGAATCCGCGATTCAAGGAGAAAGATTGCATCGAAAAAAAGCATTCCTACAAAGAAACCAAACAAGAAGATGATTCTAGAGGATTTTTGCTTTTCTTTGACTTCGAGGGACAGAACGAATGGTTTGATAGCTATCTTTAGTTTCATATTTTCTTTCTCCAGCATCACATATTTTTTTTCTTTTTGATGGCTCTGCTCTCCAAATGAAGCGAAGCATATTAAGAGTATGAAAACTATACGGACTACAATCATTCAATACAATAGATAAAGTAAGGTGGTGGACACGATGAAATTCGAAGGAGAGAATTCTAAATATATTAAAACCGGAATCCCTGGGTTTGATGATCTTTTTGAGCATGGTATTCCAGAGAGTTCCACAGTACTTATTGCTGGTGGCACTGGGTCTGGGAAGACGAATCTTTGTCTTCAGCTGCTTGCGTATCACGCGTCTCAAGGGAAGAAATGTTACTTCATGGGTTTTGAGGAATCAGAGGATCGGTTAATAGAACATATGCGGGATTTCGGATGGAACCCTGAGGCTCTTATCAAAGAAGGGAATCTGAAAATCAAGCGATTTTTGACTGCTGAGATTTATTATTATGATAAAAAAGGTGGGAGTGATATCCAGGCGATGATGACAAAAGAAGTCGACCCGTTGCTGATGGAACTGGAGCCGCTCTCCATTACTGATACCGTGGGGTTCAAACCAGATTTCATTGTCCTTGACTCGCTGACGGCAATCTCCTCGACGTTCCAGGGAAAAGAGCAATCATATCGGTTCTATGTGGAACGGTTGTTCCGGTTCTTTGAGAAGATTGGTGCGACCACGTTCCTGATTACGGAGACACAGCAGATCCCAGAGGTGTTTTCCCCGACCGGTGTTGAGGAGTTCTTGGCTGATGGAGTCGTTGTGATCTACAACATCCGGCGACAGAACACCAGGGAGAATGCGATAGAGGTACTCAAGATGCGTGGGGCGAAACATCAGAAGAAGATCGTCTCCATGAGCATCACCGAGAAAGGGATCGTCGTCAACCCGAACAAAGAGGTTTATTCTGAAATAGAATAGTGGGAACACCTTCACCTTGGTTTCTTTGATATCGTGGTTTTCTGCAGATGAAACAATTACGTGTACCGCTCGAACGTCCCTCGATTAATGAAATGATTCTGTAGTTGTGTCTGCGTGAGTGGTTGATCGTAAATGGCTATTTCATCGATATAGCCATAGTAGTTGCGTCCGAAGAGTAAATCTGCTGGTGTTTGGTTAATCAGATGATTCGGATACAGGATTGATCCGGCGAGCGACGCATTGATATACAATCGGATGAACACACTATCATAGGTNATTGCAAAATAATGCCAACCTGGGGAGATCGGAGCGGAGACCATGATGTTGTTAATGCTACCTACGACCGTGGTTGTGTTTGCNTATATCCCATAAGACTCTTGTTTGGTGATTCCTCGGTGGGGTGGGTAGGTGTCCATTCCAATGTTGATAGTGATTAGTTCTCCAGGGTGGTCAGTGGGTCCGGTGAAACTAATTGCGAACAGATGCTCTGTGATATGCAGGATAATCGGATTATAACACCGGTCTCTTCCGTTTATTTTGAACTCTCTTCGTGCCTCGGTCTGGGTGGTAATAGAACCGGTTTTCCCTATTTTAATGGTGGTAATATACCCTGTGGTACTCCCGCTGTTTCCTGTCGCATAGTCGATAACGTAGAAATCTTGATCACCATGGATGATGCAGGGATCAAAACAAGGGACGGTATCTTCGAATGTCATCATGTTTCCAGTGCTTGTAATGGATCCGTCTGATGAGATATTGAATGTTTTTACGTATCCATTCTTGTCCGTGTTTCTGTAAGCGATTGCATGTACTTTACCTGAGATCTGTAACAAGCAGGGTTCGAACCCGGCTATAGAGTCAAACTCAACCCGGTCACCCCTGTAGGTGATATCTCCTGTCAAGGTGATATTGAATGTTTTTAAAATACCATGGTCTAGGGCGCCTCTATAGGCGAGCGCGATCACATTGTCGCTCACATTGACAATGCATGGTTCGTATCCGGAAACAGCGTCATATTGCATCATTTTTATACTTGAGGCATTAAACTGTCCGTAGGATGAGATGTTGAGTGTTTTTAGGATGCCGCCTTGGCTTGGAATCCAGTAGGCGATTGCGTAGATGTCACCTGTGATTTTTTGTAGACTGGGTCGGTTTGGTGTACTTGAGGCGTAATCCTGAAGTGCAAGCTCATTTCCTGTGTATTCGATAGAGCCATTGGTTGAGATATTGTAGGTTCTGAGATGAACATACAGCTCATTGCTATTCTGATATCTGGAATTGTAGGCGATCAGGAACATTTTTTCTGTCATTTTGATGATGGTGGGTCGGAGTGCAATGCTTGTTTTTGCATCACCGAAATTTGTGGTGTTTAATGAGGTGATGTTTCCATCAGTACTGATTCTGACAGTCTGCAGTGTCCCCCGTTTCGATTGGTCTTCGCTGACGATGGCATAACAATCTCCACTGACATGAGCGATGTACGGTGTGTAGCCGAATTTCTCTTCAAGGTCCACAATGTCGATTATTGGGGGAAGGAGCTGTGGTTTCATCCATGCTTCCACGGTGATGGTCTTGCTAATGTTCAGAGACCAGGAGGATGGGACTCGGACGTATGCATCCCTGAGGACGTTGAAAAATCCGGAGTTGTTATGGATCGTGTTGAATGGTTGAGTGGTATGGTTGATGATGATGGCGTTGTTCTTTGCTATCCCATGGTTCAGGTTCCCTGAGCTATCCTTCACCTCGTCGGTGATATTGATCCCCCAGTACGGTTCATCAAAATGCCAGATCCCTCCCTTGTGTCGTGTGATGATTCCTTCTTGGAGGACTCCCCAGAAGACGATGGCATTGGTTTTTGTATCAATGATGGTCCCCTCTACTTGCGGTCCCCCATATCCTGTGACGTTCTCTGTGGGGAGTATGATCTGTTCTCCGATGTTCCAGAGGTTGTTTCCTATGGCGTTTTGGATGAACAATTGGTCGAACGTATAGATGCTTTTGTTGTATCCGCCTGCGATAGTGATATAGATTTTTGTGTCCCGTTCAAGTGATTCACCTCGTTGCAGGTCAAAGACAGGGTGTCCGTCTTCCATTTTCCCGATAATGGTGACGTTAGCAGTGTCCTGTGGTCCTGCTACTGCTAACACCTGTGTATAGATGATTGAGATGGAAACGATTGCTATCCCGAGAAGGATGATTTCACTAAGTATTTGGGATACTGCTATTTTGTTTCGTAGGTTTTTCATGAGTGGTCCCCCTTCTATATAATATTTATTTTATAATTTATATTAAAATAAGTAAATTTATTAATATATAAACTTTATTGTACAAAAGTAGTCTGAACTTTTAAGTGTTTTATCCCTGTTGCTCTACCCAGCCAGGACCGATCTGGGCTCGAATATCGATGATTTTGAATGATACGTTGACCGAAAGTGAGGTGAAATCATCAAGGACCAACGAATGACCGGTGTCGGTCAGGTCGTATTGATTATCATTCACTGCGGTCTTTAACAAGGAATCGGTGAACATATACCAGGCGTTCGATAGTGGGGTTGCCAAGGTGATATCCTGGATGGCGGTATAGGTGACGTTCTGTGTGACTCGATAGAACTCGGTCTGTATCGGGTACGTCCCAAACCCTGAGGCGATCGTCTTTTGGCCGACACTGGTGACGTTCACGACGTTAAAGGTGATGTTCAGGATGCTTTGTGTCGAATCGTACTCAATGAAAAAGCTGGGTCGCACCATCATCAGATTTCCCTCTGTTTGGCTCACGATCATCGCTCCTGCTTCGTAGGTGTAGGTTTGATCAAGGAAATACCCGTTGATAGATGAGTAGGAGATCACGCCGACCGGGAATGTTTTTATGGTGCCGTTCGCCAGGGTAATGTTGATATGACGTGCGTTGTCCAGAATCTGTAGTGTCCCAAATGCTTTTATGGATAACATGTAAGGTAATTCTTTGCTGCCAAGAGTTATTGATGTTGCGACCGGCATGTTCTTTGATTGATCTGCTGCTTGGCCATCGACGACCGAGGTAAGATAGGTGAACTGTTCTGCGACCTTGTCCATGTGTTCTGCTTCTCGCTGTTCCATCATTTTTGGGATGTAGATTGTTTGAACTAATGAGACGACTGCGACGATAAGGCCAATGAGGAGTACGGCGGTGACGACACCGACAACAGCAATATCTGTGTTTTTCACTCTAAGCGTTTCCATTCCTATCTATCCTCTTTAATTATTTTTATAGGTAAACGTGTACCATCTACGGGTATACAGACCACTTCCGGTGGGGTCTGTTGCGTTCACCCAGATCTTGTACGTTTTATTATTTGTAAGTCCAGAAAGTGTGAGTGTTTTGGTTCCATTGCTCGCTGCAGCTCCATTAGAACTTTGTCCATTGCTGCATTGGATAGTCCAGGTAAACAGGTCCCCTTCGGGGTCGTTTATTGGGATGCCCCAGCTTTGTATTTTTCCCGAGGATCCATTTGCAGGGGTTGGTGTTCCAAAGATTGGTGGAAGGTTTGTTTTCGTAGTAAAACTATAGAATCTTCTTGTTGTGATACCACTGCCCCCTGGATCAGTCGCATTCACCCAAATCTTATAGGTCGTTGAGTAAAGCAATCCGGAAAGAGCCAGAGTTTTTGTTCCATTGATTGCCCCAGTTCCACTGTTGTTCTGTCCGTTGCTACATTGGATGGTCCAGCTGAAGCTGTTTCCCTCAGGATCATTGATGGGAATGCTCCAGGGAAGATTCAATGGTTGATTTATCGAGGTGTTAACTGGTGTGGGTGTCCCGAAAGTTGGAGGTAAGTTTCCTGTTGTTACGAATGTGTACCATTTCCTGGCGTAGAGATTGCTCCCTGTCGGATCAGTAGCATTGACCCAGATTTTGTATGTGGTTGAATAAGTAAGTCCAGCAAGAGTGAGGGATTTTTGTCCATTAGGTTCTATTCCATTACTTGTTTGTCCNTTGTTGCATTGGATTGTCCAGGTGAAAGGATCATTTTCAGGGTCATTGATTTGAACATTCCAGGTGAAACCCAAAAGGTTCCCTGATGAGCCGTTTGTTGGGTTCGGGTTGGTGATGGTCGGTGGTTTGTTTGTGATGGTTGAACTCGTTGGTCCTTGTTGGAGTATCACTGATAATATGAGAGTATTTGTAGAAGGATCCATCACAGATGCCTGGATATAGGAATCGATGAAGTCGTATTTTGAGTTGAATTCTATGGTTTCCCCAAAGTCCCATTTGTCAGGGTTTTTATCAACTTTTAAAGGAATTAATTTCCAGTCTGTTTTTCCATCGATGATGTCTTTCACGCTACTTTTATTGGTCGTGGAACCCACTGTTATGATGATTTGTGTGTCTCCCTCTAAGGATTCTCCACCGTTGTGTTCAAAAGTGATATTATTGTACGTCTCATCCGTAGAGATTGATCCGATAAGATTCACAGAGGGAGCCGATGGTTCGAAGGAGAACGAGAATACGATATAGTTTAAAAACCCGAAGAGAGCTATGGTGATGCCTAGGAGTAATGCGGTGGAGAGGACCTCCGATACTGCATGGTTTTTTCGTCTGTTCTTTGTCATGTTTTTCCTTTAAAATGTTAATTTGAAGATGATGAAGGAGATGATCCCAAGGATGCAGCTGTAGCGGATACCTGAGGATATTTTCCCGTCCATCATAAAGCCGCTCAGGATGCCTGCTCCGATGCTTTGGACGAATACAAACCCATACAAGGAATATTTGAGTTCCATGCGGTCGACGGAGTTGAACACGACTCCTGCCATCCGTCCGACTTGTTTGCCTTGGAGGTCGAAGAAGGATTTGAAGATGGTGAGGTTCATGATGATGATGATTGCGAGGAACACGAAGAAGCAGACGAGGATGACGACGGTGTAGATCGACATGGTTGCTTTGCGTTGGTTTTCCAGTCGGTTCACCTGGCCGACTTCTATGGCTGCTGCTTTGAAGATTTTTGGGGTGTTTCCTCCCATCACGAGTCCTTTGTTCAGGCTGATGACGATCCGGTGGATGATCGCGGATTTCATCCGGTCCGCGAAATCGATGAGGATTTCTTTTACAGCGATGTTCCAGGAAAGCTGGGACCTCATTTTTTTGATCTCTGCAGAGAGGCGTCCGTAGTGGGATTTTGAGGAGACTTTTATGGCATCAAAGATCGTTGCCCCGGTGGAGAGCGAGTCGCTTACTTCGATGAGGAAGTTGGGTAATCGGTATTGGATTTGTTTCTTTTTTTGTACTTGGAAATAGTTATAGATGCCGATCGGTCCGATGAGAAGCAGGATGGCTAAGAAGAGGAAGTCGAGCTGAGGGTAGAATGAAAAGGTGACGTATCCGAGGTAATCCATGAGGCGAAGACCAAGGTATGTTATGAGGACGATGAGGCTGCAGAGGAGCAGGATCATGATGGGTGTCTCGTTCTCCTTGAGATATTGTCGGAAGGTGAGGTTCTCTCGGGAGTAGATTCTGTTGAGGTCCTCTAGACTTGTTGATCTGATCAGGAAATAGAAGCCTGCGTAGATAAGTGGCATCATGAAAAGAGAGAAGATGTTGAGGATGATGATGGAGCTGTTCGATGAGCCGCCGAAAAAACCAAAGACCGTGAGGATGATGACAAGGAAAATGGGGAATGCAATAGCGGTGGTGACGAAGATTTCTGCGATGACGCCAAGGAGGTCAAGGTCTTTTTGCCGTTCGACAAAATCATCCTCCATGAGTTTGTCGACTGAGTTCTGGAGGTAGAGGTGCAGTTCGCTGCCTGATTGGATGGTACCGATGATGCCTTGGAGGAACTCCTGGAATTTCCGTGAGGGTGATATCTCGATGGCGTTTTTGAGTGCGGTGATGCTGTCGACATTCATGATGTTGATTTCTTTTGCGATTTTTTTTATCTCTGTCTGTAGTTCTCCGTACAGGTCGATGCTTGCTAAGGTGGTGAAGATCTCTGAGGGGGAGATACCTGCGACCGCCATGGAGTTGATGAAATTGATCGCGTAGGGTAAGAAGAGATCGATATGGTATGCTCGTCTTTTGATGTGGTATCCTGGGTAGTAGATGAAGAACATGCCGATGCAGCCGACCACAAGACCCGGGATGAGCAATATGAGCAGCAGGGTGATGGGTGATGGGAGTAGAATGTAAAGGAAAAATGTCAGGGCAAATGAGACGATACAGCCTATGATAAGGCTGAAAAGCGTGATTGCTAGGTATGCTTTGTAGTCGATGAGGATCCCTGCTCGTTCCAGCTGCAGGTTTCGTTCTATTTGGACCTCATCCGGTATTTTTTCTATTGTTTTTTTGAAGGTTTTTTGTGAGAGTTCCGAGTATTTTTCATATCTCATTAGTGATCACTTTTGATGGTTTGTAGGATGGTGTCTGGGTCTTTCATGTAGGTGCCGACGATTTTTCCGACATCCGTGTAGGATCGTAGGTCCTTTTTTCTCATCCATTCCAGGACGTCCATCCGGTTTTGTAGCTCTTGGTGCAGTTCAGCATCGCTCCATCCGTTCTCGACCCTGATCTTGTAGAGCAGTCTGCTGGCGCCGTTGTTCTGGAATCGGTCCTCGCTTCCTCCGATCCATTGGAAGGGGGACATGGTGACGAGACGGTTGGTCCCTGCGTCGAGTTCGATGATCTCGGTGACGTTGGTGATGCGTCGGACCGGGTTTCCTTTGACGATGACGGAATTCAGAAAGACGATCGTGTCCAGGGATGTGAGGAGCGCACGGGGCAGTGAGATGGGTGGGTTCTCAAGTCGTTGGATGAGGCTATGCATGTCGCTGGCATGAACCGTGGAATAGGACAGATGCCCGGTGGTCATCGCCTGGAACAGGCTGTAGGCTTCTTTTCCTCGGACTTCTCCGACGATGATGACTCGTGGTCGTTGTCGGAGTGCGACTCTGATAAGGTCGAACATGTCGATGTCTCGGGTGGTCTTGAGGATGTCTGTGGAGGTGAACCCGGATCTGGTGGTTCCAGCGATCCAGTTCTCATGGGGAAGGTTGATTTCTCTGGTGTCTTCTATGGAAACGATCTTGTAGGAGGGTGGCACAAAGAGGGAGAGAGCGTTCAGCATCGTTGTTTTCCCTGATGCGGTCCCGCCGCAGAACAGGATGTTGCATCCTTTTTCGATAGTGAGCCAAAAGTATGCTGCAAGCTCCATGGAGATGGTATGGTTGTTGAGCAGGTCTATTGGTGTGAGTGGGTCTTCCCTGAAGCGTCTGATGGTGAAGGTGGACAACATCGTGATGGTTCGACCGAGTGTGGTTTGGAGCCGTGATCCGTCTGCGAGTTTCCCGTCCACGACTGGTTCGTAGACGCTGATTTGTTTTCCGCACATCTGGGAGAGTTTGACGACGAAGCTGTCGAGTTCATCTGCGTCTTTGAATATGATATTAGTCTTGATGGATTCGTATTGTTTATGGACGATGAAGATGGGGATGCCATGACCGTCGCAGGAGACGTCTTCGATGTCCGGGTCGTGCATGAGGATGTCGATGCGTCCGAATCCCGCGAATTCACGGATGATGTAGTATAAAATGATGTCTTTCTCTGTTTTTTCTAGTTTGATTTTATCGTGGATGAGTTTTTCCAATGCTTTTTCCAGGATGTCCCATTTTTGTTTTGTGTCGCCTTCGTAGACATCGATGTCAGCGTATTTTTTGAAAAGCACGATCAGTTTGTTTTTGGTTTGTTCTTGTTTTTCTGAAAGTACTGGTTCGACGGTTTCATAGAGGTATTCTTTTCTGTCGTTGTCAAAAAGGATGAGTCGTGAGCCTAGGCCCTTCCATCCGTATCCTTTTTTTTCGTCGACAAGGGTGGTGTTGGGTGGGAGTGGTTTGTTTGGGACAGGTTGGTTTGCTTCGAGGTGTTTGATGATTTCATTGTATTTTGTGTTTTTTTGTTCTTGGAGTTTTACTTTTTGTTTCGGTGGTTTTTTGTCTTGTGCGTGTCGGTTTATCCCTATTTTTGGGAGGAGCGCCTGGAGCGATGTGAGGTGTGGGGTGAGGGAAACGATCTTGGTTATCTGTGTTGTGAGGTTTTTTCTCTTCTGGGTATTTTTTTGTAGCATGTTAAAATCTCTCCTGACCACCACGTTTTGTTATAACGATATTGTGTTATAATGTTAAGACGGAAAACAAAATAGTGTGTTAAAACACTTTCGATTAGTTCATTGTATCTTTTATTTTTTTGGTAAAAAAAGCGAGTGCCGGGGATGATGGTTTTTTTACTTTTCTGATTGGATCATGGTGGTGTTGGTGTTCTTTTTTTGGTTATCTTTCCAGTAGTCTTTGAGTGCTTTTTGGATGATGTGTGAGACGCTTTCGCCGGAGCCGAGGAGTTTCCAGTAGGTATAGTCTGAGATGGTGATTGAGATTTTTGGCATTGTTGCTTCCCCCTATTATTATCAATTGGTTTTATTATTATACTATTCTATTATATATATTTAAATGTTGCTCATGGTTCTGTCGGAAAAGTTTGGGATGTCCTGTTTTGGTTCCTATCAAAAAAAACGAGGGGAATACAGGTTATGGATAAAGGATTTTGAAGAAAAGGATCGCATGGTTTTGGGAATAGTATTCCATGAAATATTCGTTTAAAATATATATGTCGTGGATGCGGATCGTATGGGTCGTTGTGTTGCTTCGTGTGTGATGGGTGTCTATGGCGGTGATGTAAATGGTGTATCGTCCCGGGGCGGTCCAGCGATGGGTCGCCGGTGTCTTCATTCCTGAGTTGTTCGGTCCGAGTGTTGCTCTGCTGGTCTGGTCGCCCCAGTCGATCTCATAGGAGATCTGGTTGCCATCTGGGTCTGTTGTTTCTATGGAAAAACTAGAGTTGGTTCCTGCTCTGCCCAATACGGGTCCGGTGACGAGGGGTTTTTCTGGTGGGTCGTTGGGGATGACGGTGATGGTTTTTGTTGTGGTGCTTGTTTTTCCGTTGATGTCCGTGACGTTCAGATGCACGATGTACTCCCCAATGGTGGTATAGAGATGTGAGGGGTGTTGTTCTGTCGAGGTGCTGTAATCACCAAAGCTCCAGTTCCATTTTTTAAGGGTTCCGCCTCCTGGTGAAGTGGTATCTGAGAACAGGATGGTCTCTCCCTGGGTCGGTTCTCTGGGGGCATAGATGAAATCCGCTTGTGGTGGCTGTTCGCAGGCATCACCAATGCCGTCGCCGTCGGTGTCGCTCTGTGCAGGATTGTATTCCGTCGGACAGTTGTCAATACTTCCGCAGATCCCGTCCTTGTCATCATCGTTCAGAGGGTCGTCTGGGCAGGTGTCGCAGGGATCACCGATGCCGTCCTGGTCTGTGTCGGTCTGNTTCGCGTTCGNGATGTCCGGGCAGTTGTCCTCCGGGCAACTGTTTTGTAAAATACCTGGGTCGCCGTAACCGTCCCGGTCGGTGTCGGTGCATTGGTCGCAGACATCACCGATGCCATCGGAATCTCGATCTGATTGGTCTGAGTTTGGTACGGTCGGGCAGTTGTCTGTGGTGTCTGGGATGGTGTCCTTGTCCGTGTCTCCCGCAGTGGGTCCTTTGGTGTAGGGGCTGAGGAGGACCATGGCGGACATGAAGCATGTGACACTGACGAGAAGAATAAGGGTGACGTGGTATTTGTTTTTGAGGTCTATTTTCATACGGTGCTGTTTGTATTTCTTCTCATCTTTTAAGACTTGCGAAAAGAATCTGTTCTGTGATGTATTATTTAGAATATTTTTTTAATTTTTAAAAAAGAAAAAAAGGAAGAGAGGTTCCTTTTTTATTTGCTCATGGCTTTTCTGAACATCGGGACTGCGATCGCGAGCAGCACGATTCCGAAGGCGAGCAGGATGAGTACCTCGGTGCTGACCGCGGGAACGTCCGCTCCCAGGACCATGACTTTCCGGAGGGCGGTGGTCGCATAGGTGAGTGGTAGGAATTTTGCTAAGCCTTGCATATACCAGGGCATCTGTTGCAGGGGGAAGAACACCCCGGAGAGGAACATCATGGGGAACATCAGGGTCATCATGACCATGGTTGCGGTCTCCTCGTTTTCGGTAAAGGAGGTGATGAGGATGCCAAGGCCGACGAAGCTGAAGACCGTCAGGAGGATCAGGAAGATCACGAGCAGGATGTTTCCTTCGATGANNACGCCGAAGAGGACCACCGCTAGGAGGAGGATGATGAATCCTTGGATCATGCCTCGGACGGTCTGGGCCATGACTTTTCCTAAGATGATNGAGAGTCGGTTGATTGGTGCGGCGAGCATCCCATCCAGGGTCCCCATGTCTTTTTCATAGGAGATCGCGTGCGGCAGCCCGGTCATGAGTGCCATCATGACGACCATGGCGATGATCCCCGGGGCGACGAACTGGAAGTAGTTGGATTCCCCAGGGACGATACCTTTGGATTCGACGACATAGGGGGTCACCATGGAGGTCGCTGTTGTCACAGAGACGTTGTATCGGTTGTTGAGGTTGTAGATTGCGTTTTGTTTGCCCATCGCCTCGATGGTGCTGGATAGGACTGATCTGATGGTGACAGACATCTGCGGGTTGGATTGGTCGATGACGATCGTGACCATCGCTTGTCTGCCCGCCTGGATGTCTGAAGAGAAGTTCTCAGGGATGATGATCCCTCCGTTGATGTCGTTATTCTGTAGTTTTGTTTTGATATCGTTGAAGTCCGTTGCGGTACTTAGTTTCATCATTCCGGTCTTGTTGTTAATCGCCTCAAGTTGGGACAGAAAGGTGGACCCGAGATTTCCTGTGTCGTTGTTCACCAGGGCGATCGGGGTATCACTGATGGAGTTGCCTGAGGGGAAGATGAAGCCGACCATCACCATCATGAACAGGGGCATAAGCACCAGCATGATGAGACGTAGTTTGCTTCGACTGAACTCTAAAAGGTCTTTCCAGCAGATCCATGCGCTGTGACTCAGTACATTTCGTATACCCATTTTTTTCCACCTACCGTATCCTTTTTGGTCGTCGTCGACCTGGACCGTGTCCCGGTCCTGTGCTCTGTGTAGTAGTATTTTCTGAGATTTTTTCGCGGGCTTCTCGCCCGGTTAAATGTAAAAACACATCCTCTAAAGAAGGTTCCAGGTTCTTTACCATGTGGATTTTTGCACCGTTTTTCCGTAAGGAGTCCACGATGTTGTCAAACGCGTCCTCTCCTGTGGTTCGCACGAGAAGATGGGAGGCGTCCTCCTGGACAAGTGATTTTACTGAAGGTAGTGATTGGACTGATGTCATCATCCGTGGTTCGAGGTTTGCTATCTCGATTTCAATGGTGGATACATCTGTGCCTGAGATGAGTTTTTTCAGATTCGTTGGGGTGTCCAGAGCAACGATTTTTCCATGGTCGATGATGCCGATGCGTTTGCAGAGGGCTTCGGCTTCGAACATGATATGTGTTGTGAGGATGATCGTGGTTCCTTGTTCTATGTTGATTCTTTTTGTGAGTTCTCGTATCTCTGCGGTTGATTGTGGGTCAAGACCGAGGGTTGGTTCATCGAGGAAGAGGATCTCGGGTTGGTTGACGAGCGCGCGGATGACGTTGATGCGTTGTTTCATACCGGTTGAGAACGTGCTTATCCGGTGATCCGCCCATTTTTCCATGCGGACGAACCTGAGGAGTTCGTCGATGCGTTTGTTTAAAAGGTCGTTAGGTAGGTTGTACAACTTGCCGAACAGTTTGAGGTTTTCTCGCGCGTCAGTTGTTCATACATGATGAGTTTCTCTGAGACAAGACCGATATGTTGTCGAACTTTTCCTGCGTGTTTGACCACATCATAGCCTGCGACGGTCGCTGTACCTTTTGTTGGTCTGGTCAGCGTGCAGAGCATCCGGATGATGGTGGATTTGCCCGCCCCGTTTGGTCCGAGCAGTCCGAAGATTTCTCCTTTTTTGACGGTGAAGGAGACGTCGTCGACCGCTGGGAAATCCCCGAAGAGTTTGCGGAGATGAGTAATCTCAATGGCGTTGCCGTTCATGGTTCGTTGTTGGGGGGCGCCTGGGATGATGACCCTTCCTTTTGTGTTGCATTCCTGGCAGGTCACGATGAGTTGTTCCCCGGGTGTGCCTATGTATCCCCCGATGGTGTCGCAGTTGGGGCATTTGAACTGGTGGGTGGAAGGTTTTGGTTGGTCTTGTTCCATGGGGATCACTTTTTCTTTATCTTTGTTTTCATTGTGTCTATCTGTTTGCTGATTTGGTCTAGGAAGGTGCTCATTGATTCTGGGTTGACAAGACCGATGCGGTAGGTTTCGGCGTTTCCGATGACGACGAACATGTCTCCTTTTTTGATATCGAAGTCTTCTCTGAGTTTTGCGGGTAGGACGATCTGTCCTCGTTCGCCGACGGTGGCGCTGCCGTAGAATTTCATGTCTTTCATCATGATGGTTCCCTTGAAGCGGTGGGTAAGGGACGTCTCCTTTATATAACTTTTCATACAAATCATACATTTCATACTTTTTTAACAGACTCTCTCCTGGGGTAGACCGTATTATATGGAGAATAGATCGATAACTGTCTGAGGAAAAAGACTTAAAAACCAAGCAGATTACCGGTCCTCAGTACCAAGAAAGGGAATGGGCTGAAACTATGACGATCAAGGTATTTGTCACCGGTGGAACATTCGATAAGGAATACAACATGATAGAAGGAAAACTCTTCTTCCGGGACACCCATCTTCCAGAGATGCTCAAGCTTGGACTCTGCAAAGTGGACGTGGACATCCGCACCTTGATGATGATCGACAGTATCAACATGAAGGACCAGGACCGGGCGATCATCGTGGAGAACTGTAAGAGCTGTGACGAGGATCACATCGTAATAACCCATGGGACCGATACCATGGTCGAGACCGCAAAGAAGCTTGGTGAGACTATAAAAGATAAGACCATTGTCCTGACTGGTGCGATGATCCCGTATCGGTTCGGCAGCTCCGATGGGCTGTTCAACCTTGGGAGTGCCCTTGCGTTTGTTCAATCGCTGCCACGTGGGGTGTATGTTGCGATGAACGGGCGGTACTTCACCTACGATAACGTCATGAAGAACAAGCAGCTTGGTGAGTTCGAAGAGCTGAAAGTCATCCAGTAGATTCCCTCTATTTCTTTTTTACAATAATCCGATGATGTACTTTTTATGATTTTTTTCTCCCTTGATTGACCATAAAGAAAACAATGAACACTAAGATTTTTCATCTGTTTAGAATTTTTATCGCTTCCAAACATTTAAATGAATCCAGAGATTAACAAACGTCAGTGTAGAATTTGTAATCAGAAGGAAATAATGAATATCATGGTCATAACAAAAAGTATTGTCTGTATGATTGTTTTTTTGCTCATGGGTGTGTGCTTTGTTCCAAATCTGCAGGGCTCCTCTGAAAAAATCAATGAATCGTCATCTCTCCTGCAGAGTGATAGGCGGGTCCCATGCGATAATATAACCGTACCGGATTGTGTCGAGGTAGGAGACCTCTTGTTACTGGATCTCCCTTGGGTCGAGTTCATCTATTATCGGATTCCTGGTCCGTACAATGACCATGGTGCGATTTATGTGGGGAATAATACCTTCGTTGATGCTGTTGTTCCTGTTGTGAAATCACGGGATTATTCTCATTTTTATTCGTTGCAGAAAAATTATGTTTTTTTACGTGTAAAAACCGCGAATGAATCTCAACGGCAAGCAGCTGCGGCATGGGCCGCAAGCAAGGTTGGGAGCCCCTATCAGCATTTTTTCAGACCCCCTTGGTTTGGTTTGAAGATGGCCAACACAAATCTTTCCCTTCCAATTGCCCATAAATTCTATTGCATGGAATTGCTCTGGGCAGCGTACTATCATCAAGGGATTGATATCGATCAGAACGGATGGAGTTTCCCTTGGTGGGTACCGGGGGATGATATCCTTAATGATGATGATGTTGAGATTATTTACAGGAATGTCGCAAATAGCACGGAGATCACCAAACCCTTCAAAGGTATCTATGTCGCTAATACGAAAAGAATGTCGACGTTAGAAAAAACGATTGTTCTTGGTGAGATCACCATCGAAGCCGAAACCTACAATGAGAATGTGACTCGCATGGATTTTTTCATCGATGATGTCTTTATGGCAGCGGTGACTCTCCCACCGTTTCAGTGGACTTGGAGTGAGCAAGCCTCAGGGAGAAGGATGATTAAGGCCATCGCCTCTGATGGCCAGGGGAATCATTATGCCACCTCGGTAATTGTTTGGAAAATTTTCTAATGAAATACTCTTTTTTTTCTATGAATCGAAGAACCATGGGTCTTAGAACGATGTCACTACGTATCCTTTGAATGGTGTTCTAAAGGTGTATTTTTATGTATTTTCTGGAATTGGCAGTGAAGTCGGGATGACTGTTATATAATATATTTTTTTATCAACACGTTCATATTGAAATTATTTATTTTATTGGTACCCATTTTTCCGATTATTAGAATATTATTTGTAACTTTTGTTTCAATTTTTTCACATGTCTGGTATTTATATACAAGGAGATTCAATTCCTTATACATCTTATATTATCCGAGGGAGGCAGAAAAGAAAGGAAACAAACGTCGTAAGATTTTTTATCTATATTGTTTGAAGGAAAGGTCTTTGAGAGGGAGGCAGTACAACCTGAAATGGAGGACGGAATGCTGGCAGAAAATATTTTTTCTTCATATTATCCCCTTTGAAGTATACTTCCAAAACTTCTGCCACTCTTCTCTCAGGACAAATCAGCGGTAAAAAAGGAATAGTACGGAAAGGAAACGGAGGAAAAAAAAATGAGAAAGAAAATCGTAGGAATCGTAGTTTTTATGCTGGTGGCCACTGCGGTGGTATCTGCAACAAACATCAATGTGAAGGAAAGTAACAATATACGGTTGAATTCTGAACCCTATGAACCTGCCCCATTTGAATGGTGGCGTGTCGATCAAAAACAAACAACTCAAGGTGGATATGGTATCACACTTATACCACCTGAGACAAACGCCCAAAGTTTCACACCAACAAAGGATAAACTCACCGCCGTCTCATTGTATCTTTTTGGTGCAGGTACCCCTCCAGATAAGGTGAACATAACGGTTTCGATACGAGACAATTTAACAGGCTCAGATCTTGCTACAAAAACAATAGACACAAGTGTCGTTCCCATAACTTCGGCGACATGGATACTGTTTGATTTTGAAGATATCTCTGTTACTCCTGAGAGTAAATATTTTATTGTTTGCTCTGGTGATGCTGGTAATGCGAACAATGCCTATTGCTGGTTGTTTAGTTCTGAAGATTTGTATGCTCGAGGTGAAGCGTGGCATAAAGCAACCGTAGGTTCGTCTTGGATTCAATGGCCGAGCGGATCGACAAGTCCAGCGGATTTCTGTTTCAAAACCTATTTCAGGAACCCATTAGATGTATCTTCCACTCCGAAAAACAACGAAATATGGCCCCAGAAAATTATGAGGTTAATGTCCCCGTGTGGGCGAAAGGAGATTCATGGACGTATCGGGAGAGTCGGTCTCAATTCACATATAATGAAAATGGAACGTACTCAACATTTTTCTTCAATTGTACGACGACTTATACAGTTACCGATACGACTGGTGATACCTATACGATGAAAATGACGTCAAAAGAGAATGAAGGAAGGTTAACCATGGGAACAATACGATTACTATTTACCCATTTCTTCAAATTTAGTCAGGAAATCAAAATACGGAAAACTGATCTTGCATGGATCAGTAATACCTATCAATGGAAAGGCCCTGTGTTTTGGTTGATTGGCACCATCGGTCTCCCCCTGCCTGCACAGCATCAGGTGATTGGAGAAAATATAAACACTCCACCGATGACAATGACACCGTTCCCACTCATCGCAGGAACAAATGGTTCGCTCCCTCAGATTCATCACACTGGTTTTGAAAAAGCATCGCTGTATTGGGGACTGAAGGTTCTGGAGGATATGCCAAATGTATCATGGTATACCGTTCCTTTCACCTACACCTGCGATATGACAGATATCACTGTTCCAG
>JGI20215J15232_1000074_pt1 | contig 31022 bp, 18 predicted proteins | sample WetSurMetagenome_2_FD_15232 | JGI IMG/M metagenome (IMG submission 15232) | reverse complement strand
GGTAACCATTAACCAGCAACCAGCATCCGGATCACTTAATCAGTTCTCCCCTGCTGACGCCATGCGCAGTAGCGACCCAAAGGTAATTATCCCTAGCATCGACACCGATGATAAAATTATGGGAAATGCACGGTGACATCGGGATCTCCTTTATTGAATTCCCGGTCCTGATTATAGCTTTTCCGGCTTCTCCAGTATCATTTTTTTTATAGGTGACCCAGGTCTCCCCGTTGAAAGTGCTTAACCCCTTGTCGCTGCAAACGTATACGACCGGTCCGACAGCCCTGAGGAAATTGATGAAATTCCTTGCGAGACCGCTGTCATGGTCAAAATAGCCTTTCCAGTTTTTGCCGTCATAGCGGCTCATACCAAAATATGTTGACACCCACAGGATACCATCAGACCAGGAGGTAGCCGTGGTGATATCATGGATCAGTCCGTCGTCGGGCTGAAGGTCGATCTCCATGAAGCCGTCGGGATCGGTATAATCCCTGAATTTTTTCGTCTTAAGGTCATATTCGATCACACCGCCTCCCCAGGCTGCAATGTATGCCTTCCCGTTACCGGTCGATACACCGTAGGTCCATGGTTCGTGCATCGGTGCATTCTGCTCGGTAAATATATCCCATTGCCTGGTATAGGTATCAAAACGCCCTGCCCCGCCTCCGGTTGCGACCCACAGGTCCTTGCCGTCGCAATAGACGCAATATACCAGGTCATTCGGCATGCCGCTGTTGAACTGATTGAATGTTTCAAACTTCCCGGCCGACCACCGGCTTAATCCTGAGAGTGTCCCTATCCAGACATCACCCGTCAGCTTGCTGTAATCAATCGAGACCACCCCGTTATGAGCAAGTCCGTCCTTCGTGGTATAGGTCCGCCATTTACCGTTCCGGTATACAGCCAGCCCGTCATGCGTACCGACCAGGACGCTGTCGCCGATGATACGCACTGTGTAAGCATGGTCGGAAGGCAGTCCGTCGGCAGTCGTGAAATTGCGCCAGTGACCAAAAACAGGCATGCCCTTGGCTTCCGGTATAGACGTGGTGACTGGTGAGCTTGTGGTTTTCCCGTCAGAGGCCGGTGTGCCGGATGATTCCCTGTCAGTCTTGGTGCCAGAGCTGTTCCTGCTGTGGAGGATAAACCCGCTTGTCAGCAGTCCGGCAAGAGTTGCTGTCGCAACTGTGATGCATGCGGATCTCAGGGTAAGTCGTTTTTTCATGGTTACTTGGACGATTAATTAGAAAGTGAGGCTCTGTAAATACGGCCGGATTCCTTGTTGTAAGCAGGATCCCGGAGTGACTTTAGGTACTCGATCAGGTCATTCAGCTGGGTTTTTGTCAGGTCATTCAAAGCCCCGTGCTGTTCAGTCTGACCGTAGACGGTCCAGATCTCCTCCAGCGTGGAGGCGCGCCCGTCGTGCAGGTATGGAGGTGAAAAGATTACATTGTTAAGATGTGGCGTGTCGAAGAGTATGCTGTCATCGGTGGCTGCCAGGGTGCCTACATCGGCCGATTTCCGGTTCGTATAATAGGGAGCGGGATGGCAGGTGACACAGCGGTTGACAACAGGGATCTCGTTCCCTTTGAAATCACGGGTGCGTTCAAAGATCGCCTTCCCCCGCTTCTGGGCGTCGGTAAGCTCGCCGTTTGGATTGAATTCAAGATCGGGAGGGTTTGGTATCCCGGTCATGATGTATGACGTAAGTGCATCAAGGTCCTTGCTGCTGAAAGGTTCGGTCCTTGTCAGAACTGTGGAAAAACGCATCCCGTCCTGCTTGTAGACAGTTTGGTTCAGCCCGTTCCATTTAAAGGGTGCAGTCTCCGCGATATCCCTCAGCGACTGGGTATTGGTGATATTCCTTCCCATATCCTTGGAGGCCATGTTGTAAACCAGCCCGTCCTCGTGTGTGTCGGGATGACAGGTATAACAGGAATACTCATTCTGGAAAGTGTGGCCGGCGTTGTTCAGAAGCCGCCTTCCATGCCTGGCTACAGAAATTTTACGGGGTCCTCCGAGATCGATGATGCCGGCGACCTCCAACTTGTCGGTGTTTATCACGGAAATCCTGTCCTCCAGCTGTTCAGCGACATAGAGCGATTTCCCGTCGGGTGACAGGACGATCCCTTTAGGATTAGCCCCGGTATGGATCCGTTTCAGAACGTACCTGCTGCTAATTCCCAGGTTATTGGCATATGTTGCGACGGTTTCAGGTGGTACGGTGTTGAGGATGCTCCTCACAGAATCGATGCTGATCACGGTGATACAGTCTACGCCGGAGCTTGAAATAAAGGCCTTTTTCCCGTCAGGTGTCACAGCGATCCCGAAAGGATCTGGGTAGTAGGCATTAGGTTCGTCGATCAGGAGCTGAACACACCTTCCGCCGGGCTTTTGTTCAATGACGCCGAAACCGTGTGTCATCATCCACCCTCTTTCGACCTGGATGGACGGGACAAGGTTTTTCGGCCTGATCAGCGAGAACAATGCCAGGTCGCCCGTGGGAGTAAAGGCAACATTTTCCATCATATAAGCCGATTCAATGTTCCTGTGTTCGGAAACAGCCTGGGCTGCCGCATCAACCTTTGTAAGCTCCGTCATGACCGGGGTGCCGTATGGTGCAATGAGAGCGCGACGGCTCGTAATCCATGCGCTCTTCCCGTCAGGCGAAAAGTGAATACCGGTCGGATTGTTCCCTGCTGACAACCTTGAGACTTCCTCCTTCGAATCAAGGTCAAAAACGGAAAAATTATTGGAAAATGAATTGACCACGAACAGACGCTTCCTGTCGGGGCTAAGCGCAAGCCCGGCCGGTCCATTGCCTGTCCGGAGCGTGTCGGTCACCTTGCCGGTCTCAAGGCTGACCACCGACACATCATCCGACCACTGGTTGGTTACGTAACAAATCTTCTTGTCGCTATCGACGGCAACACTGTGGGGGTGGTTGCCGACCTTAATACGTTTCAGCACCTTGTTTGCGGCAGGATCAACAACAAGCAGCATTCCTGCATCCTGGGCAGACACGAAGAGCATGCTGCCGTCATCCGAAACTGCCAGATTGAGAGGAGAATAGTATTTCCTGTTTACCATCCTTGCCAGCAGGTTATCTTTCTGGAGGTACAAGTGGCATGAAATGCAGTTAAGGGGATGGTCATCAGTTGCAGTTATATAGTTTACATGCTTTCTTGCCCATTTGTGATAGGGGAAATGCACAATATACCCGGCTATGAGGAGTACACCTGTAATGATTGAGATCTTTAGAATTCTCTTCATAAAACCTATTCTAAGTCAACGCTTTTCTCTTTTATTTTCTCGACATGGACCGGAATGATGACTGGTTTCTTCTTCACTGCCAGCGAAATGACATTCCGGGGCACCTGTTCGGGATCTTCGTGGCAACCGATGCATCCCCTCCGTTCGTTGGGCCTTAGCCAGATCCAGTTGCATGGACCGCTGATCACACGACCCTTTTCATCAACCGTGACTATTCTGAAAGGCATATCAGCCAGCGGTTTCAGCTGGAATGACCCATCCTCTTCCACATCAACCTCTCCCAGGGATCCATTGACCCCCATCACCTCGATCCTGACAACTTTTCCCGGTTGAATGCCCCTGTTTTTGGCAGACGGATCAAAGCAGTTTACATCCTGGCACAAAATGAGTCCGGTCTTCACATGCATATCAACCTCGCTGGGCAGCTTTTTCGGCTTTTCATGCTCTTCGACCACGGCAGCTTCAAGTACATTGAACCCGGGATCGGCATGAAGGCAGTTTGTCACCGAGCTTGTTTCAGGATCGTACTCCCGCAGAGAGTACTTTTCCGAACCGGATTTTCTGTACGACACCAGCATTTTCCCCGATTTCAAGGGGACACACGACAGGAATTCCCCGTCGATGTTTGTGGTCATGCTGATCCTGGAATGAAGAGGTCTGTTATAGGTTATGGAATAGATGCCCGGACGGTCGTTGGCGTTCACCTTTGACAGAACGAATACCAGCCTGCCGTCACCTGTTTCCCTTGCAGGTCCTGTAAGCAGTCCACTGTCAGGATCCTTGTAGAACATATCAGCCTTTGTTCCATTCGGACGCAACACCGTGAACATCTGTTTCCCCGGTTCCGGGAATGCCTGCCTGCTGACAGCCAGTATGCGTCCGTCGCCCAGAACGGCAGGGGAATTATAATTGTCGGGGCTGAAAGTGATCCGCTTAATGTCGCTCCCGTCGATATTGCAGGTGCAGAGGGAATACCCCGACTTCAGTGAATCGCCGGCCATCGATCTGCTGAACACAATCCTGTTACCGGGAAGATATGCCGGATCTGAACAATTCTCCCCCGGAGGGGTGATGCTTTTTGACCTCAGGTCCGACAGATCCATTTCCCAGATCTGCCAGGCATCTCCTTCTTTCCGCTGTCCGGCAAAAAGCAAATGCTTTGCATCGAACGAGATCTCCGGAGAAACGGCCGAAAAGAACTCTCCTGTAAGGTTTTCTGGTGAGGCGGAAAGCTTGCCCGGGTCAATTGCAATTATGCGCGATTTTGGCAGGCATCTCCACGATCCTCCGTCATCGCTGACGGTGTTCCGGACATCTGAACCAGTTTCCGAAACTATGATCTTCCCCGCATAAGACCTGCTTTTGCACGAGCTGCCCGACAAAATGACTGCAGTAAGCAAGAGGGGCAGCAAATTATTTTTCTTAAACATCATCCGGCAGCTGATTTATTTTTCCTCAATTGTCAGGAACTGGTTGACCTTGACGTTCTCCAGGGTTTGAACCTTCCCTGACGACCACTTTATCACTATTTTATCGATCATCTCATTTTTGCCAAGCCCGAAATGGACCCTTGGGTCATTCTGCGAAAGGTACCCGGTTGTGCTCCTTTTCTGGGCCGACAAATATTTCCCCCCCGAATAGAGTGATATCCTTGCTCCGACACCGTCCCTGTTGGAGACTGTTCCCTTCAGGGCAAGGGTGATCCAGTTGTTCTGATTTCCCTTATTATTCCTGAGGAATACGCAGTGGTCGTTAAGGTTACTGACAAACACGTCGATGTCTCCGTCATTGTCATAATCCCCCAGGCATGCACCCCTTCCGACCTTTTCCTGCTGGAAATAGCTGCCCAGCTGGAGCGAAATATCCTTGAATTTCCCGCCTCCTTCATTCTCAAAGAGCTGATCTTCCTGCCCGTATAGGTGCTTGAGGGCCCCGTTGGTCTTATAGATATCATCCTTGCCGTCGTTGTCATAGTCAAAGAATGAGGATGACCAGCCGACGAACTGGGCTGAAACCGTTGATATCCCGGAAGGGATACCCTTGTCGGAGAATAGTCCGTTGCCCATGTTCTGGTATAGTGAACAATATGAATCGTCAGAAACAAAAAGATCGAGGAGGCTGTCGCCGTTGAAGTCTGCAAAATCGACCGACATGCTGACAGTTGCCTCGCCGCCCTGGCTGAATGCTGTTCCCGACATGGTACCGCGGTCGGTGAATTTCTTTCCTCCGTCATTATGCCACAGGTAATTAAGGGTATGGTCATTGGCTACATATATATCCATGAAGCCATCATCGTCATAATCTGCGGCTCCAACGCCCATCGCCCTTCCGTCCTTGTCAACGATACCCATTGCCTGAGTCACATCCTCGAATGTGCCGTTGCCGGTGTTGTGGTAAAGGACGTCAGGTTCGGCATCATAAGCCATCGGGCCGGGAAAGCCGTCAGGAGCATAATAGTACTTGTAGGTCGGATCAAAAGAAAGGTAATTCCCGACATAGAGATCGAGGAATCCGTCGTTGTCATAATCGAGCCATACAGCGCCAACACTGCATTCATTGGCGCCTGCGACACCGGCTTTTTTGGTCACGTCTGTAAAGGTCCCGTTGCCGTTGTTCTTAAGAAGGACATTCTGGCCGTAGTTGCTTATGAACAGGTCAGGGTAGCCGTCGTTGTTGAAATCACCGGCCGTAACGCCCATGCTGTACCAGGAGCCGCCCACGCCGGCCTTCCTGGTCACATCCTCGAAGGTCCCGTCGCCCCGGTTACGATAAAGATGGTTTGTGACGGCCTTTTCAGGTTTTTCTCCCTTTGAAAACCCGTCGATCCATTTTCCGCTGGATACATAGATGTCCATAAATCCGTCCTGGTCATAATCCAGGAACGCTGCACCGCCGCCGACCGATTCGATGATGTTGGTCATTTCATTGCAGCCTATCGAGTGCACGAAATCGAGGCCGATTGCGGAGGATATCTCCTGGAAGTATTCATCGTTGGCGCGGGGAGCCTTGGAAGGGGAGCTCTCCCTGTCGCGGGACGTATTTTTTGACTGGCATCCTGAAAGGAACAGCACCGAAGCCAGAAGGTATATTGAATACCTATAAATGATACGGCTGTTATTGATACGGGTCATACTCATGGCTGAGAGTTAGGAATAGGGTGCAAAAAAACGCAAAAAATCTGTCAGGTTAAAATCAGGATGTAAATATATATGTATAATTCTTACAGGATTGCGGGCCCCCAGTTAAACTTTTGTTAATAAAGGCGCCTGTCCGGGGTCTCCTTAACATTTTCAGAACATGCCCGGAATGCCCGGCACATGGGCTTATGATGAAACCGCGGAGGATCTCTTTGGGAAGGGAATCCACGTCTTTAAGGCTACGAAAAGCAGGTGGTGACCATTGCTACTTTTTTGCAATTGATTCTTAATAGTCATTCTATCAGATCATTAATAGATTATAACTACTTTAAGAGGTTGACAATAAAATGCTTAATGTCTTAACAGTTATTTAACTTTCCGGTTTACCCTGAATTTAACATCATGTAAATACACAAATAACCAGCCAATTAGCAGATGTTATGGTGCCGGAGGGCAATAATCCGGGGTTTCTGATTCATAATTTCTTGCTGGCGCCCGATTTTCCGGCCGGCTCATGTAAAGGAAATGCAAGGCACATAATATGCGGAATTATAATGCTTTAAAGCCGGCTCGTATAAGTTTGTGAATATTTAACATAAAAAAATTGCATTTTATCTTTGTTAATATTTTTTAACTTTTATATCTTTGATTGATTAAGCCTAAGCTTGCGAAAGAACTAAGCATTTTGTTAACTAACCTAATTAAAAAACGATTGACTATGCAAATTACTACCTTTTTGCGGCGCATTGCGCTGTTAATGGTCGGCATGGTTTTTTCTCTGGGTATTGTTGTTGCCCAGGAAAAGACTGTTACCGGTAAGGTCACCGCTTCAGGTGAGGGAGCTTTGCCGGGAGTGAATGTTACAGTAAAGGGTACGACAATTGGTGCAATCACGGACGTTAACGGGACATATTCCCTTAAAGTTCCGGGCCCTTCAGCTGTTCTATTATTTTCATCAATTGGTTACACAACGCAGCAGGTAACCGTCGGATCCCAGACCGTGATCGATATGGTACTGGAATCAGAGACCAAAGCCCTGTCGGAAGTTGTTGTAACAGGTTATACCACGCAGCGGAGAAGGGACCTGACCGGATCTGTTGCAACGGTTGAGCCTCAGAAAATAACAGCTGTACCTACCGGGAACGTCAGCAACAACCTCCAGGGTGTAACCTCAGGGGTAACAGTTGTTGGTTCCGGTGCACCAGGTCAAACATCAAAGGTTCGTATCAGGGGATTCGGCTCATTCGAGAACAACGATCCTCTCTACGTTGTTGATGGCGTCCCAACGCAGGACATTTCCTCACTTAACCCGAATGACGTTCAGAACATATCCGTTCTGAAAGACGCCGGTGCCGCTTCAATCTATGGTTCCAGGGCATCAAACGGTGTGATCATCATCACCACCAAGAAGGGCCAGGTAGGAACGAAAGTATCCTATAACATGTGGGTCGGCTTCTCAGATCCGGGCAAGGGTGACAAGAACGTCCTGAATACCCAGGAAATGGCAGACCTCACCTGGCTGGTTTACAAGAACGACGAAATGCAGGGAACCAGGACGAATCCTGAAACGGGTCTTCCTATTTACGAGGTTAACCCCCTCTACGGAGATTCCAGGAACGCTTCCCCGTTACTTCCGCCATGGGCAGCCAATACCAACTGGTTCAAAGAGATCACCCGCAAGGCTCTCAAGCAGAACCATGATATTACCTTCTCGACAGGTAATGAGACCGCCAAATTCTTCGCAGGCATCGGTGTCAACCAGGAGAACGGTATTGTCATGAATACCAATGCCAACAGGTACAACCTGAGGTTCAATTCCGAATTCTCATTCCTGAAAGGCAGGATCAAGGTTGGAGAAAACATCACACTTGCATACCGCACCAGCATCGGGAACTCGACAGGCAATAACCTCAACGAAGGCAGCCCGATCCAGGTGGCACAGTACAGGATGCAGCCAATCGTTCCCGTCAAGATTACCACACCAATCCCGGACGGAAACACCCATAACTTCCAACCGGGCGACTGGGGAGGCACTGGTATTGCTTCAGGGCTTGGCCAGGCAGGCAACGAGGTAGCTTCACTTACCATGGGCAAGGACGACAAAGGGTGGAACCTCCACATGATCGGTAGCATTTATGCTGATGTCCAGATACTTAAAGGCCTCAACCTCAAATCTACCCTCGGCGGTACGTTTGACAACGGATACTACTGGTATTATGGCTTCAAGACCTACTGGAACGCAGAAAACACCACCACCAATTCATATCATGAAGCCGCTTACTACGGAAATGATTATGTATGGACCAACCAAATCACGTTCGACAAGACCTTCGGACAGCATAAGGTACTCGCAGTTGCAGGTCTCGAGGCAGTCAAATATGGCATCCACCGTTCATTGTACGGTGGCCGCACAAATTACTTCTCGGATGATGTCAACTACAGGACACTGGTAAATGGAGCAACCATCACCCAGGCCGACTCTTACAACGATACACCTACAACCCTCTTCTCGCAGTTTGGCAGGGTTGACTACTCCTTCATGGACAGGTATATGATCGGCGCTACAATCCGCCGTGACGGATCTTCCAGGTTCGCAGAGAAAAACCGCTATGGTGTTTTCCCTTCACTATCTCTCGGATGGCGCATCAAGGACGAATCGTTCCTGCAAACTGTCGACTGGCTGTCAGACCTCAAGCTGAGGGCATCATACGGAACAATGGGGAACCAGCTGGCTGTTGACCCGGTCAACCAGTTCTACCTTTATGGCAGTTCGATCGGCTCATCATATTATGATCTGAACGGCTCACTTACCTCACCGGTAAGCGGATTCCGTCCTTCTAGAGTCGGGAATGCCAACGCCAAGTGGGAAACCAACAAGACGATGGACTTCGGTTTTGATGCAAGCCTTCTGAAGAATACCATCGGGATCAAATTCGACTGGTACAGCAAGAAGACTACTGACCTTCTCTACCAGGTTGAGCTTCCCGGAACCGCCGGTGCCGCAACCGCACCTTATATAAATGTTGCTGCAATGTCGAACAAAGGGGTTGATATCGAACTTTCCTACAGGAATAAATTTGGTGAACTGGGCTTTGAAGGAAGCTTCCTGGTTACAACCTACAAGAACAATATCGACAAACTCGCAGAAGGTGTATCATTCTTCGACGCATACAACCAGACGAACACTGCTAACCGTATCAACGGCTATCCCAACAGGGATGCAGTCGGACACCCGATGTCAGCATTTTTCGGATACAAGGTCCAGGGTATCTTCCAGTCAGCTGCTGAAGTAAGCGAAGCTGCCGTACAGGACCACGCCACAGCGGGTACCTTCCGTTTTGTAGATGTTGATAATTCAGGCACCATCGACGCAGCCGACAGAACATTCATCGGCAACCCCAACCCGAAGATGACCTACGGATTGAACCTATCGTTCACCTACAAGAATTTCGACCTCACTGCATTCCTCTATGGATCACAGGGAGCCGACATTTACAACTACAACAGGTGGTGGGTCGATTTTTGGCCGTCATTCCAGGGTGTGAAGAGCAAAAACGCCCTTTACAACAGCTGGACGACGACAAATACAAAGGCTACGACGCCAATCGCAACATCCCGGTCAAACTTCTCAACAAACACCGAGATCAGCAGCTATTTTCTTGAGAAGGGATCTTATGCAAGGCTCAAGAACCTCCAGTTAGGTTATACCCTCCCAAAAGATCTTACGGGCAAAGTGGGCATCAGTTCTCTGAGACTCTATCTGCAGGCAGTCAACCTTTTCACCATTACGAAGTACACCGGTCTTGATCCGGAGCTCGGTGGATACGATACAGCATTCGGCATTGATGCAGGTAACTACCCGCTTGTCAGGGAGTTCCTTGTTGGACTCAATGTGAATTTTTAATAACATATAAACAGCATAATTATGAAAAGGAGATATATTCTAGCTATCTTATCAGTTGTCATAGCCGTCGTTGTCGGCTCATGCGGCAAGAACTTTCTTAATGTGAAGCCCGTAGGTAGTTTAAGCCAGGATATCCTGGCTTCCGATGCCGGCTGTCAGGCTGAAGTGGTTGGCGTTTATGCCATGATCGACGGCAAGAGCTCGAGCTTCGGCTGGGGTTCAACCGCCATCAACTGGATCTATGGCGATATCAGGGCTGCCATGGCAAGCAAGGGCTCGGATGGAGGCGACCAGCCTTACATCAATTCAATCCAGACCTATACGGAACTTCCGACAAATGATTACCTGAACGCCCAGTGGAAGATGCTTTATGAAGGTGTTGCAAGGGCCAACAATGCTATTAAAATCATTAATCAGGCGCTCGGAAATGGTGCAATCACACAGGAGAATGCCGATCTCTACCTTGAGCAGGTAAAGGCGCTTCGCGGATGGTTCCACTTCCAGGCCTGGAGAATGTGGGGTGGCAAAGTTCCCTATCTGGATGAAACAACTGATTACACTACAGTTACCAATACGGAAGATATCAGCGCAAAGATCCTAGCTGACCTTACTGAAGGAACAAAGCTTCCCATCAACATGGGACAGATCGGAAGGTGGAACAAGACTGTTTGCCAGATCCTTCTTGCAAAGGCAATGATGCAGATGAATCATGATTATTCAGGCGCCCTCACGCTTCTGAATGATGCCAAAGCAACAGGGAAAAAACCAAACGGCGGAGCAATCGGACTTAACTTGACATACGGCGATATCTTCGATCCGGCAAACCGCAATGGTCTGGAGTCGATCTATACCATCCAGTATTCCGTTAACGACGGATCAGGTGCTGCCAATGCAGGATATGACGCATGCCTTAACTTCCCGTACACCCAGGGACCAGGCACCTGCTGCGGTTTCTACTGCCCGACACAGGAATTCGTGAATTCCTTCAGGACATCCGGCGGACTGCCCCTGCTTGATGCTTCATACAATACCGGAGCAAACCAGGTAGTAAACGATCAGGGTCTGGATCAGTCTGAGCCTTTTACTCCTGATGCCGGACCACTCGATCCGAGACTCGACTGGTCTGTAGGAAGAAGGGGTATCCCTTACTGGGACTGGGGTCTGATGACGGGTGCCAACTGGATACGTCTCCAGAACTATTCCGGCCCGTATTGCACCAAGAAGCAGGTCTACAAGAAATCCGAAGCTGCTACATTCGTTGACGGAAGCGGCTGGACAGGCGGTCAGATGGGTAACGGATACAAAATGATCCGCTACGCAGAACTGCTTCTCCTCATCGCTGAATGCCAGATTGAAACCAACGACCTCGACGGCGCACGCACCAACATCAACCTTGTAAGAGCAAGGGCTGCCAATTCTGACGGATGGGTTAAAACCCTCGACGGAACTGCCAATGCTGCAAATTATGTTGTCAGCGAATACCCGGCCTCAGGCGCCCCGTTCGATACGAAGGAAAATGCACGCACTGCTCTCTATATGGAAAGGAAGCTTGAACTCGGAATGGAAGGCCAGAGATGGTTCGACCTCAATAGGTGGGGCGTCACCCAGACCGAGATCAACCGCATTCTTACCTATATGAAGGGCCTGTCATATGGTCCGAGCCTTTACGGTTCAGCTACCGCTGGTCCGAAAGTAAACCAATTCCCGATTCCTCAGCGCCAGATCGACCTGAGCAACGGTACTCTTACACAGAACTAATAATTTTTGATCAAATTTATCAAGGGTGGACCGCTTATTGCGGCCCACCTTTTTTTATAAATTTGCCGGACTTGAGAAACCCTATCATCTTAATATATGAAGAAGCTACTGTTGTTCCTGATCCCGTTAATTGCTGTTTCATGTGGCAGACCCCAGCGCTTTGAGCTGATAAGCCCGGAGAGGTCGGACATCGACTTTGCCAATACCATTAAGGAGACAGACAGTTTTAACATCCTGAAATGGCAATATATCTACAACGGTGCCGGTGTGGGAGCGGGGGATCTTAACAACGACGGACTGACCGACCTGGTCTTTGCCGGGAACCAGGTATCGCCGCGGGTTTACCTGAACCTCGGCAATTTCAGATTCAGGGATATCACTGCTAATTTTGAGGGAATGACAAACGATCACTGGTATACAGGTGTGGCGATCGCCGATGTCAACAATGACGGACTGGCTGATGTCTACATGACAACAGCGGAGAATAAAGCCAGCGGTAAGTGCCGGAACATGCTCTGGATAAACCAGGGAGTCAAGGAAGGGCATGGGCCGTTCTTTAAAGAGATGGCTGCAAGGTACGGCATTGCAGATGACCGCCAGTCGGCAGCTGCAGCATTCTTCGACTATGACCTTGACGGTGACCTCGACCTTTACCTTCTGAACAGTGTTTTCAATGAAGCGACCAATGCCGGTTATCATCCAAGAATTATGGACGGCAGTGCACCCAACAACGACAGGCTCTACAGGAACAATGGGGACGGGACCTTCACCGATGTCACCGTTCAGTCGGGTATAACGTATGAGGGATTCGGCATGGGAATTGCCGTAAGCGACATAAACAGGGATGGATATCCTGACCTTTATATTTCAAATGATTTCATGTCAAACGACATTCTCTATATAAACCAGGGAGACGGGACCTTCAGGAATGAAATTGCGAAATACATTTCATACCAGTCAAAATTCTCAAAGGGGAACGATGTTGCCGACATGAACAACGACGGAAATCCTGATATTTTCACCCTCGACATATTGCCCCGGAGCTACGCCAAGAAGAAACAGACAATCAATGGTTTCACCTATAACTTTTATGTGAGTGACAGCATTTTTGGTTATGAGCACCAGTATCTCCGGAACATGCTCCATCTGCACAACGGATTTGCCGGCGGGGAGATGCTTCCGTTCAGTGAGGCAGGACAAAAGATGGGGGTAAGTGAAACAGGCTGGAGCTGGTCTGCACTGCTTGCCGATTTCAACAACGACGGGCACAAGGACCTAATCGTTACGAACGGATTCCCGAGGGACCTTACCGATAAAGACTGGACCCGGTTCAAGGTAACAGCCCAGGGATCATTTGCGTCCGACAGTGAAATTGCAGGCATGGCTCCCCGGATCAGTATCCCGAATGTCGTATTCGAGAACAGGAATGATACTGCTTTCGAGCTGAAAAATGACTGGCTCCCTTCAATCCCCTCTTATTCAAACGGCGCCGTATATGCTGATCTTGACAACGACGGGGATCTCGATTATGTTGTGAACAATCTCAACGACAAGGCATTCATTATGAGGAACAATACCGTGGAAAGATCAAAGGGCCAGGCGCATTATCTCAGGCTGAAGCTGGCGGGAAGATCCGGAAATACCATGGGTATCGGTGCAAAGGTCGAGATCTGGGACCAGGGGAGGTATCAGTATGCCGAAAACTTCCTGACCAGGGGGTTTGCCTCATCGGTTGACCCCGTAATCCACTTCGGCCTGGCAGGGGATGATCATGCAGATTCGGTAAGGGTTACATGGCCGGACGGTAAATCCACCTCATCAATTAAGGACATTAAGGCTGATCAGACTATTGAGATCAATGAAGCGGGGTCACATGCATCGCAGGTGTTGAAGAAAGAAGACAGCAGGCCCCTCTTCACAAGGATCAGCGGCCTGCTTGACTACACCCATAAGCAGAGGGATTTCAATGACTACACACAAGGCCAGGCAACTATCCCTCATAAGTTCTCACAGATCGGGCCGGTCATGGTTACCGGGGATCTGAATAACGACGGGGCCGGGGATATCATAATCGGAGCCACAAATGACCTGCCCACGACGGTGTTCCTAAGGAAAGGGGACAGCTTTGTGAACAGTTCATACAAGGGGCTGACCATCAGGAAGGGCTGCCCGGAATCCGATCTTGCAGTGGCGGATATGGACGGCGACGGCGTTAACGATGTTGTCGTGGTTGCAGGCGGGTATGAGATTGCAGACGAATCGGGATACACCCATTTTGTTTATGAAAACAGGAACGGCAGCTTCATTGCCATCCCGTTGCCGATTCCGCACTTCCCTGCATCAGTGGTAAGGCTCTGCGATTTTAATCATGACGGGAACATCGAAATGTTCGTGGGATCCAGGGTCAAAAGAGGCATGTATCCCTACGCCAGTCATTCCTGGCTTATTCATAACGACAAAGGCAAGTTTACCACTGATTCGACCTCCAGGCTTAATCTCGGCATGGTGACCGATGCCGTGTGGACAGATTTTGACGGGGATGGATGGGAGGACCTTCTGGTAGCTAGGGAAGGGAATTCCCTGGTGATGCTGAAAAACATCAACGGCAAAAGACTTGAACCACAGGTGATCCCGGAGCTAAATGAGAAGCGCGGGCTCTGGTACTCAATTGCCGCCGGGGATTTCGACGGGAATGGCACCGTTGACTATATTGTGGGAAACATTGGTGAAAACAACAGGTATCCGGTCAGTGAGAAGTTACCCATGCATATTTATGCCATCGACTTGGATGCCAATGGGGTTATAGATCCCCTGGTTACAGCATTCTGGGATGGTAAAGACGGCAGGAAGACCGAGTATCCCGTCAATTACCTGGATGAGCTCATGTCGCAGTCAGAGTTCTTTTCCAGGAGGGCCCCATCATATAATGCCTTCAGCTACATGAGCTTTCCCGACCTTATTGGCAGGGATATACTGAAACTTGCACAGTTCAACCTCAGCGTCAATACCCTTTCAAGCTATATTCTATGGAACGACAAGGGCCGTTTCATATGGGAAAGACTGCCTGAGCCGGTGCAGCTTTCACCCGTAACCAGGATGCTGGTCGGCGATTTCAATGGCGACGGTTTCCCGGATGTCGTAATCGGGGGGAATGATTACTCCTATGATGTTGCTACCGGATATATGGATGCGAACAAGGGACTGCTGTTGTTGAATAGCGGGGACAAAAAGGCAGAAAGAAAAGCTGTATTCAGTGTCGAGCCGCCATCACGGTCCGGGCTCCTTCTGAAGGGGATGGTGCAGTCGCTGTTGGATTTCAGGGGTGACAGCCCATTTATAGTAGCCGGAATCAACAGGTCGGAAGCGGTCGTTTATAAGTATGGCCGTTGAAGTTACGGGCCATAAAATCATTGGAATGATCGAAACGAAATTGAAAATTCATAACTTTAAACCGGAATAACATCCTCAAAAAAGATATAAGATGAGACAGAAAAGGACGCTATTGCTGGTTGCCGGTGCTTTCATCCTTGGTCTTATAAAGCTTGAGGCCCAGGTTGTGAAGGATGTTGAAGGGAATGTTTACATTACCACCCAGATCGGCACTCAGACCTGGATGGGAGAGAACCTGAAGACCACTAAATTCAACGACGGGAAGGAGATCCCGTTTGTACCTGAAGATATGAACTGGAAAAACCTGAAGACACCCGGCTATTGCTGGCTTAATTACGACAGTGAGAACAAGGATATCTACGGGGCCCTTTACAACTGGTACGCTGTGAATACCAAAAAGCTTTGCCCGGTCGGCTGGCATGTTCCTGAAGACAAGGAATGGATCATACTGAACACTTTTCTCGGAGATCCTGATGTGGCAGGCAACAAGCTTAAGGAAAGCGGGACAAAGCACTGGAAAAACTCATTTACTTATTCCCCGGATGAGCTCGGCTTTACCGCACTCCCGGGAGGAATAAGGATCTACTCGGGGATCTTTCCCGACTTTGCCGAATCATATACCGTATGGTGGTCATCCACTGAAGTCGACAAGAGGGAGGCATGGTCGAGGGGATTGCAGGATATCAGCACCAGGTTCTGGAGAGGACCCAATGACAAACGTAACGGCTATTCAATACGCTGTCTTAAGGATCAACCTGATAAATGAACAGGCCTGCCACAATTACCAGGTGACAAATCAACCAGATGAAAACGAAGCTCATTTTCCCGGCATTTCTCCTCCTTGCATCCATCATTTTGAATTCATGCACAGGTTCCGTCGCGGGTAACCGCCAGAAGCCGGGACCGGGTCAGCTGAAGGATGGTGAGAATGGGACTATTGAGTCAATGCTCATCGATGCCTATTCGATGCTTGGTGATGTATCTTGGAAAGTGGGATGGGAATCAGCCTCTTCCGATTATGTTATCGGAGATATCCGCGGGATGGTGGCAAACAAGGGGGCCGGTCCGGAAGACCTTCCGGAGATCAGCCAGATCCAGAATTTTTCCGAGGACCCTTCAAATCCTTACCTTGAAAACAAGTGGAATGAATATTACTTCGGAATTTCGAAATGCAATACGGGAATTCTGAAAGTGAAGCAGGAAAGATCGGCAAATGCTATCTCAGCTGACCAGGAGGATCTTTACATACGACAATTGAAGGCACTGAGGGGATGGTATCATTTTGAAGCATGGAGAATATGGGGGGATGTCCCCTATATGGACGAGAATTCACATCAGGATTCGGGTCCGGATCAGGGGGATATCAGGACCAGGATCATGTTCGATCTCGCAGCGGGCACATCGTTGCCAAACAATATGGGGAACCAGGGAAAATTCAACGGGACCGTCTGCCAGGCTCTCCTGGCAAAGGCAAAGATGCAGATGTTCCATGACTACAGGGGCGCCCTTGCATACCTCGATATGGCCAAGAACGGAACTAAGCCGGATGGGGGTGCGATCGGGTTGGCACCGGTCTACGGGGAAATTTTTGACATAGAAAAATCTGGCGGGCTGGAAGATATTTATTGTGTTCAATATTCCGTTAATGACGGGTCGGGAGGATATAAGGAAGGCCCCGGCGATGTTTCGGGCTATGGATTTAAGAGCAGTGATCTGCCCGGGGATATTTTCGGGTATTTTGCCCCCACGCAGGAATTTGTAAACTCCTTCAGGACCTACGGAGGCTTGCCCCTGCTGGACGGATCGTATAATGACAAGCCTGTTAAAAATGACCAGGGCCTCAGGCCAGGGGATCCTTTCACCCCCGACAGCGGGCCGCTGGATCCCAGGATCGACTGGACGGTGGGCAGAAGAGGCATACCGTTCTGGAACTGGGGGGATCACAAAGGATCTTCATGGGTCTGGGACCAGTCATATTCGGGGCCATGGAGCCCTAAAAAGCAGGTTACACGAAAGGCGCCCGGAGATCAGAACGCGGAGGTAGGCAAATGGACCTCCGGTTACCGGCCAAGTGTCTTCCACCTGATCCGGTATGCCGACATACTGCTCCTGATAGCTGAGTGCCAGATTGAGACCGGGGATCTCGACGGTGCGCTCAGGAACATCAATCTTGTAAGGGCAAGGGCAGCTAACCCCGCCGGATTTATCATGGCCGGCAACCATTCGGCAGCAAATTACCAGATCTCGCTGTATAAATCGTTCCCCGATGCCGATTATGCCCGGAAAGCGCTCAGGATGGAGAGAAAGCTCGAGCTCGGCATGGAGGGCCAGAGGTGGTTTGACCTGCAGCGGTGGGGAATAACCGCAAAGGAGATCAGCAGGATCCTTTCGTACGAAAAAGGCATGCCCTGGGGTAAATCCTTGTACAGTTCCGTTTCGGCGATAAATAGTAATTTGTTTCTGCCCTTGCCCCGCCAAAGTACCAGCCTGAGCAGCGGCAAGTCCAATCCTGGCAGGTAATATTTGCAGGTTCCCTGACCGGGAACCGGACCAGGCTGGCAATAATCCACTTTTTTTTTAATTTTACCGGACCTTAAAAATCTTTGCACCTTTAAATTATGAGGAAAATCTTTTTGCTGCTGCTTGTTGTCCTGGTGATATCCTGCAGGAAGCCTCCCCTTTTCGAACCTGTTAGTTCAAATCATTCCGGGGTGGATTTCGAGAATAAGATAACGGAGACGGACAGTCTCAATGTCATGAGCTATGAGTACATCTATAACGGGGCAGGCTTAGGGGCAGGGGACCTCAACAATGACGGGCTGGAAGACCTTGTTTTCGCCGGGAACCAGGTTTCGCCCAGGGTCTACCTTAACCTCGGTGGTTTCAGGTTCAAAGATATCACGGCGAATTTTGAAGGGATGACAAACAACCAGTGGTACAGCGGAGTGTCGATCGTAGATATAAACAACGACGGCTGGGCTGATGTGTATCTTACATCGACCGAGAGCAACAATCCGCTGAAATGCAAGAACAGGCTCTGGATCAACCAGGGAATGAAAGAGGGGAAAGGCCCGTTCTTCAGGGAGATGGCGGAACAATACGGGATTGCCGATGAGCACCAGTCTGTTGCGGCTGCCTTCCTTGATTATGACCTGGATGGCGACCTTGATCTATACGTCCTGAACAATACTGTTAACTCCAGGACAATGGTGGCAGGCTACCGGCCAAAGATCGCTGACGGGAGCGCGCTTAACAACGACAGGCTCTACAGGAACAACGGCGACGGCACATTCACTGACGTTACTTTACAGGCAGGCATCGTTTTTGAGGGATTCGGCCTTGGCATTGCAGTAGGGGATATAAACAAGGATGGTTATCCCGATATCTATGTCTCAAATGATTTCCTTTCGAATGATGTGCTTTATATCAACCTGGGTGACGGGACATTCAAAAATGAAATTGCGAAATACCTTTCATACCAGTCAAAATCATCGATGGGAGACGATATGGCAGATATCAACAATGACGGGAATCCTGAGATCTATACGCTTGACATGCTGCCCGAGTATTACTACAAGAAAAGGCAGACAATCAACGGGTTCAGCTATATTTTTTATGAAAAGGACTCGGCATACAACTTTGAGCATCAGTATTTGAGGAACATGCTCCACCTCAATAATGGATTCATTGGGAAGGAGCTGCTGCCATTCAGTGAAATCGGCCAGCTGCTGGGTCTGCAGCAGACTGAGTGGAGCTGGTCACCGCTGTTTGCCGACTATGACAATGACGGGAACAAGGATCTGATCGTCGCCAGGGGTTACCCGAAGGACCTGACCGACAAGGAGTGGACGAAGTATAAGGTCCGGTTCTTCGATTACCTTGTCGACCAGCAGAATGTGATCGACAAAGCACCTCCCATCAGGGTGCCGAATATTGCATTCAGGAATGAAGGAAACCTGAAATTTGAAAGGAAATACGACTGGCTTCCGGATGTCCCGGCTTATTCTTACGGGGCCTCGTTTGTTGATCTTGACAATGACGGCGATCTTGATTATGTCACCAATAACATTGATGACAAAGCTTTCATTCTCAGGAACACGACGATGGAGAAAAACAGGAGGAAATCACATTACCTGAACATAAAGCTTACGGGGAAAAATGGGAATACAATGGGTATCGGTGCAAAGGTCGAGCTGTGGAGCGGAGGCAACTACCAGTATATTGAGCATTTCCTGACAAGGGGCTATGCTTCATCGATCGACCCTGTTGTCCATTTTGGGACCGGTTCCAGTGCAGTTATTGATTCGGTAAAGGTCATCTGGCCGGCTGAAAGGTGCATTTCGGTCGTGAAAAACCTTAAGGCTGACCAGACAATCGGGATCAGCGAAGCCTATGCACATCTATCAGAACCTGCCGGGCCGTCGGGAGCCGCAGTGAATTCATTGCTGTTCGCACCATCAGAAAACAGCATCGATTATGTGCACGGGCAGAATGATTTTGTGGACTTTTATCTGAGGCAGACCATAATCCCGCACAAGTTCTCTCAGATCGGGCCAAGAATGGCCAAAGGCGATCTCGACGGTGACGGGCAGGAGGACCTGGTTATCGGAGCTACCAATAAGCTCCCGACAGAAGTTTACCTTAAGAAGGGAACAAGATTCGTGAGGAGCTCCCTCAGCGGGCTTTGCACTCCAAAGGAGTTCACCGAAGCCGACCTGGTGGTTGCCGATATGGACGGAGATGGTGACAACGATGTGATTGCAGTTGCCGGCGGATATGAGAACAAGCGTGAAAGTGACTATAAGCACTACATGTATGAGAACACCAACGGCTCTTTCGTGAGGAAGGAGCTTCCAATCCCTGCATTTCCCGCATCAGTCGTCAGACCGTGCGACTTTAACAATGACGGGAATATCGAGCTGTTTGTTGGTTCGCGTGTAAAAAGGGACACATTCCCGAAAGCTGAACCCTCATGGCTGATTTACAATGACAAAGGAAAGCTGCGGGTGGATCCCTCCTCGGAATTTGACCTGGGCATGGTTACTGATGCGGTCTGGACCGATTACAACAGGGATGGTTTTAAAGACCTTCTTGTCGTGAGGGATATGAATTCTCCTGTCCTGCTGAAGAATATCGACGGGAAAAGGCTTGAGGTGCAAAATATGCCGGAGCTCGAAAAGTATCATGGATTCTGGTATTCCATAATTGCAGGAGATTTCGACCAGGACGGGTACGACGACTATATTGTCGGCAATCTTGGCGAAAACGCGAAGTTCACAGCCAGTGACAAGTATCCGGTCAATCTCTATGCGATAGACCTTGACCTTGATGGGATTATCGATCCCGTGACCACAGCCTTCTGGAAGGACAGGAATGATAAGATGACGGAGTACCCCGTGAATTATCTTGACGAGCTCTTCTCGCAGTCAACGTACTTTCAGAAGAAGTTCGCCGATTTTGTCACATTCAGTTTAACGAGCTTCAACGACATGATCGATAAGGAAATTATGAAGAGGCTCGAAATGAAGCTCTTCGTAAATACCACTTCAAGCTATGTTATCTGGAATGACAAGGGGAAGTTCACTTTTGAAAAGCTCCCGTTGTCACTCCAGTTCTCTCCTGTTGCAAAAATGATTACCGCTGATTTCAACGGCGACGGCTTCACGGATGTGTTACTTGGGGGGAATGACTATTCCTACGATGTATCAACAGGATTCTATGATGCCGAAAAAGGCACTCTCCTGCTGAGCAAAGGCAGGAGCCGGTCATTTGATGTCCTAAAGCCGTCTCAGAGCGGGATACTGCTTCAGGGGATGCTTCAGTCGCTGCAATTCTTCAGTAGCGATACCTCACTTGTTGTGGCTGGATTCAACAGGGCCCCGGCAAAGGTGTTCCGCCTTAATCGGCTGAAATAAGACAACAAAGAGTATTTTCCGGCCCCGGCTTTTCAGATCTTTACCAGTTCGCCTCCCTGGTACCTGTATTTCACGATCTCGAGGCAGGACGAACACCAGTAAAGGGGAGTGTTGCGCGGCCGTGTATGGATCTGGGCCGTAATTACCCTGTCCTTAACCTCAAGAACATTCATATCGGATTCTATTGATTTGATCAGCAGGTATTTGCCATTTTTCTTCAGGATAACAAGGTGTTCTGTCAGATCCAGATCCTGCCCGCGGAGTGAAACAACCGAGACCAGAGCATCCGGATCGGAGTCTTCGTCAATCAGGCCGACAAATATCTTTGACGGATCTATTATAAATTTTCTCTGATCATCACTGATTGCGATAATGCCGGTAGGAGAGACTGATTTTTTGGGAGATTTGAGCTGGGCTGAAACGTACTTCTCTGCAATTGCCGCCACTTTCTTCCTTATCCTGGCATCAGGTGTTTTATCATTTGATGAGCATCCGGCAAGTAAAGAAGCAATGATAACAAGGGAGATTATAAATCTGCGTGTCTTCATGATCATTTTGTTTGTAGTTCTTAAAAGTATAACAAAAATCAGATTCGCTAAAATTTATGTAATTTAGGATTATAATGATACTTGGTTTAATTCTTTATTCAAACCTATAATTACCAATAACTTAAAATAAATGAAGAGTGGACGTATTGTTATATTATTAACAATAGTGACGCTGGTCCTGTCTTTAATTGCCGGCTGCGGCAAGGATTTTCTTGATGTCAGACCGGTTGGAGTGCTTAGTGATGATGTGTTTGCAACCGAGGAAGGTATCGACGATCTCCTTGTGGGCTGTTATGCATGCCTGGACGGCAGAAGCGGGATATGGGGGTGGGGATCGGCGGCTTCAAACTGGCTTTACGGCGATGTCCGCGGATTGACCGCAAACAAGGGTTCCGATGCCGGCGATTCATCACCAATACCTCCAATTCAGACCTTCAGTGAAAATCCAACCAACGGGTATCTGGAAGCGAAATGGAGATCAGTCTATGACGCCATCCAATGCTGCAACAGCGCCGTCCGGGTTACAAATCTGGCACTGAAAAAGGGAAAGATCACTCAGGCTAAAGCCGACTTGTTCCTGCAGCAGGCAAGGGTGCTCAGGGGATGGTATCACTTCGATGCATGGCGCATGTGGCAGAAGATACCGTATGTCGATGAAAACGCTGATGGAATAAAAGTTTCAAACACCACCGATGTCAGGGATAAAATAATTGAAGATCTCAGGCAGGGAACTCTTTTGCCGGACAATATGGGAGCTGTCGGCAGGTTCAATGGAACTGTTTCAAGGGTTATCCTTGCCAAGGCACTTATGCAGATGTACCGCAATTACAGGGAAGCCCTTCCATTGCTTGAAGAGGCGAAGAACGGCACCAAGCCTGACGGATCTCCCATAGGGCTGGCCCCGACTTACGGTGAGATATTTGATATTGTCAACAGGAACGGAATTGAAGCAATATATACTGTTCAGTATTCCGTAAATGACGGCTCCGGAGGAATCAACGGGGGATACGGTGAGGTTCTTAATTTCCCTTACAGACCTCATGGAGATGGCCCGGGAGGTGGGTGCTGCGGATTTTTCCAGCCTAACCAGGAGTATGTGAATTCATTCAGGACCTCCGGTGGGCTGCCTCTCCTGGATAATTCCTACAACGATGACCCTGTAATAAATGATGAGGGAGTTCCGGTCTCCAACGACTGGGACCCGGCAACGGCTTATTCAAGAGGAACAATAGTTACGGTAATCGATCCTTCAGAACCGGCTTACAGGCAGCAGAAGGCATATGTATCACTAATTGATTCGAATACCGGAAATGATCCCATTGATTCTCCCGCTGCGTGGGCCCTCCAATGGCAGGAAGATCCAGGGCCGCTTGATCCCCGTCTGGACTGGTCGGTAGGGAGAAGAGGTATTCCATATTGGGATTGGGGCATTCACACCGGAACCGACTGGATAAGGGCCCAGTATTATGCGGGTCCCTACAGCCCTAAGAAACAGGTTTACAAAAAATCACAGGAAGGGATATACACTGATAACGGAGGCTGGACAAAGGGATTTACAGCAAATGGTTACAGGATGATCCGCTATGCTGACCTTTTGCTGCTTTTGGCTGAGTGTCAGATCGAGACCGGCGACCTGGAGGGAGCCTGTGAAAATATTAATCTTATCCGAAGGAGAGCCGCAAATCCGGGCGGATTTGTCAAGGAAGCTGACGGAGTTACCAATTCCGCAAATTACCAGGTATCAGAATATCCTTCATTCCCTGGTATCGTTTATGCGAGGAAGACGCTCAGGATGGAACGCAAGCTGGAGTTGGGGATGGAAGGACACAGGTGGTTTGATCTTATTCGCTGGAGAACGGCTGTTGAGGAAGGCAACAGGGTACTGACCTATGAAAAATCCAACGCCTGGGGGCAGTGGTGTTATGGGAGTGCCGCAGTTGGACAGGAGGACACCGTATTCCCTATTCCGCAGCGGCAGATCGACCTGAGCGGTGGCAGGCTGAAGCAGAACAGGTAGGGGAAAGGCGTAAGGCATAAGGCGTCAGGCGCAAAAGCCCCCTTTAGGGGGTTGGGGGCGGCTGCATGAGTAGTGAGTAGTGAGTAGTGAGCAGTGAGGACTGAATTGCAAACACAATAAGTGAGCTCCCCCTTTTGGGGATTGGGGGCGCAGAATTAGTTTTTGTATCTTTAAGCCATGAAAATGCCTGGTTTTGGAACTGTTGTTATCCTGGCTGACGGAAGCTTCCCTGAACATTCTGTTCCGATTCAGTATCTGAAGGATGCTGATCATATAATTTGCTGCGACGGAAGTGCCGCAGGACTGATCGACAGGGATATCATCCCTGAAGCCATAGTGGGTGATCTTGATTCTGTCAGTGAGGAAATATCTGCCAGGTACCGGAACAGGCTGTTCAAAGATACCGATAAGGAGACCAATGACCTGACGAAGGCTGTGAAATGGTGTATCGCTAAGGGATTCAGGGAGATACTTATCCTTGGGGCCACGGGTAAACGCGAGGATCACACTCTCGGAAATATATCTCTTCTGGTTGAGTATGCCAGGGAAGCCGATGTGAAGATGGTGACCGATACCGGGACTTTCATTCCATGCCTCGGCGGTTGCCGCTTTGACACTTTTCCCGGCCAGCAGGTCTCAATATTTTCAATTGACCCCGAAACTGAGATTTCAGCAGACGGCCTGAAGTATCCTATCAGAAAGAGAAAGCTGAAGAACTGGTGGGAGGCTACGCTTAACGAGGCAGTTGGCAACAGCTTCAGGCTTGACTTCACTGGCGGCAGGGTAATAGTCTTTCTGAAATTCAATTAGCACCCGGTTGCACAGAGGAACACGGAGAAGTCACAGAGTGCCACGGAGTTTCAGGGTCGAAAATTGTGAAAAAAAATTATCGTTTAACAATGCATTCAAGACGCAATGGCTTCTGGTCAATGTTTGAATTCCCTTACGACATTTATCAGCTGAACCCGGCTCTTTACATTCGTCTTAATATAGATCCTGTGCGTATGGTCCTTGACTGTCTGGAGGCTGATAAAGAGTTTCCCGGAGATCTCTTTATTGCTCAGACCGTTACATATCTCCATGATAATATCGGATTCTCTTGATGAGATATCATATTTTGAGCAGAAATCCTCAAAGGAGATATTCTTTGCTGAACTTGCGGCCATCGCCGGGACAAGGGTGCCATAATTAAGATAGAAGGGGAGGAGGCTATTACCCGCGAAAAAGGCTATAATAAAAATAACAGCTATCCATTGCTGCCCGGAGTAAAAGAAGAGCGGAATACATTGCACCATCATTATAAGGAAAAGGGAGGGGGCGATTATCTTCCTGTCGTATTCGTGAATGACCGACCGGCCCCTGACTGAAAAGTGAATCATGTAGGAGGCCAGGAACGAATATGCGAGGTTCAGCGCAATAAAATAGATCCTGAGGAAACTAAAGGCATTGATGGTTTTCTGCTTTATAATGATGTATCCGATCACAAATAGGAGGATAAAGTTCGCAAGGAGGAAGCAGAGTACGAACCAGTTATTGTTGCTTCTTCCCGACAATCCCCTGGCAAGCCTGGTAAGCATCAGCCAGGCAAAGACAAGGAAAGGAAGTCCCAGCAGGACCGAAACATCAAGGAATCTTGACAGCAGGTCAGGTGCAATGAAAGGCGAAAGGAAAGTTTCAATGGCAACCCGGCCCCAGATCCCGTAGAATCCGAATGTGTAAATAAAGACCTGGTAATAAAGCAGGTCTGAGATAATTTCAGACTTATATGCGGTCCTGAGCCTCGACGCAAGGATGATCCCGCCGGCAGCCATTGCCACCGAAACCATAAAGATCAGGTAGAAGATCATTCTCAGCATGATATAAAGTTAAATAAATCAGTGAAAATAAAAATACACTATGCACTACCAAAGTAGTGGGACAGGAACTTTGGTATGGCCTGGTAAAATCACTACTATAGTATTGAACCCGTGTCAGCGGCCCGGTTTACTTTTGTTCCGTAAAGCAAACAACCAACTTAAAAACGAACGAAAATGACAACACAAAACGAATACAAACTGGTCCCAACATTCGGAAACAGCTTTGGAACTGGCTGGCGGGTAATGCTTGACAACTTTCTCCGCCTCCTTATCGTGATATTTGTACTTGCTGTGCTGACTGCCCCGATGAAGTTCAGCTACAAGTTCGACCCATCACATTTTAACTGGGCCCCGTGGCACTGGGACGGGAGCTGGAGGGAAATATTTGGTCTGGCTTCCCTCGGAGTGTTTGCAATGTTTTTTGGCTTTCTGGCACTTCTGTATTATTTCCTTGCCGTCCCGGTGTTGCAATATGGCGGCAAAATGATATTTGTACAAGCCGTCAGGAAGATAAAGCCCGAATTTGAATTGCTTATAAGGGGGTTCTGGGAGAACTACCTGAATATCATCCTGGCAAACCTGCTTGTTTTTGCCCTGGTGGTGCTCGGATTCTTTGCCCTCATCATTCCCGGGATAATTATTGCCTGCAGGCTCGCCTTCACACCATATATTATAATGGATAAAAAGCTCGACCCGATCGAGGCGGTCGAGCTCAGCTGGAAGCTGACAAGGGGACATGGATGGAGGATCTTCGCAATGGGCCTTGCTTCATTCTTCATCATTATCTTCGGCCTGTGCCTGTTCCTGGTCGGCGTCCTTCCGGCAGCCGTCTGGGTTTCAGGTTCCTTTGCCGCCCTCTATCAGTCCGTCCTTCTTCAGAAGGAAAAACCTGCCGTGGAGGAACAGGTAACTACGTGAGAGATATTGATCTGTAAGAACTTACACTGAGATTACGGAGGAGGCACGGAGTTTCACTGAGGTTAAAATTTAACCCAGGGTTGCTCTGTGCCTCCTTTGTGATCTCAGTGTTACAAAAAAATTCCGTATATTTATCATTAGACATTAATTGCAGAGTTTGTTATTTCCAGTAACTTTCATATTGGAAAGACCTGAACCTTTCGGTAATCGTATGATATTTTAATTCTGTATGATATGAAAACTTTGATCAAACTATTTGCAGTGGTTATCCTGATTTGTTCAACCACAGGACTTGATGGACAGATCAAAATCGACCTTAAGAGAAAGATCAACACACAGCTTAACAACAGGGCGAATCAGAGGACTGACCAGGCCATTAACAAAGGGCTCGATGGAGTCGAAAAAGGCGCCAAGGATGCCGTTAAAGGCGATAAAAACAAAGACCAGAACCAGAAAGGACAGCAAAACAAGGGTGATAGCCAGGACCAGGAACCGGGTACGAAAGATGAACCCGACAAGGGCGACAAATCTGCACCGCAGCAGGAACAGACTTCCCTTGAATCGTATTCAAAGTATGATTTCATCCCGGGGGAGAAGGTGATCTTCTATGAAGATTTCAGCCAGGATGCTGTGGGCGATTTCCCGGCCCTCTGGAATACGAACGGTTCTGCAGAGGTGGTCACGACAAATCTTTTCCCGGGTCACTGGATGAAATTCATTGGCAGGGAAGCCGTTTGGACCGATGCGGTCCTTAAACTGCCTGACAACTATACTATAGAATATGATGTCGTCCCGATAAAAGGGGAAGAGAACAATATGACAGGCTACTCGATGAGGCTCTTTCAGTGCAATAATGCTAAGGCATTTGATGCCGGTTCTGCACCGGGCAAGGGGGGGTTCATATTCATAGTTGAATATTACGGAACACCGAGATACGGCACATGGTTCTTAAATTCGGAATGTTCACAGTCGTCAATTAGCGGGAGCAAGGATGGTGATGCATTTAAGCAGAAGGTTGATCAGAAATACCACATTGCGATCTGGGTCCAGAAGTCGCGTATCCGCCTGTACCAGGAGCAGGCCAAGATGTTCGACCTTCCGAAGGCATTTCCTGCCGGATGTCTGAATATGGACAGGCTTAGGTTTGAATATGGGGCATACATGATAACCAACATCAGGATAGCAGTCGGCGCACCTGACATGAGGAACAAGCTTCTTACGGAAGGCAAGCTGGTGAGCTACGGGATCTACTTCGATGTAAACAAGGATGTGGTTAAGCCGGAGTCGTACGGCACACTCAAGGAGATCGCAGCAGTTCTAACCGAAAACCCTGACGTGAAGGTAAAAATTGTGGGCCATACCGATTCCGACGGGGCAGATGCCGCTAATCTTGAGCTTTCGAAAAAGAGAGGGGCTGCAGTCAAAAATGAACTGGTGAAGACATTCGGGATCGACGCTTCGAGGCTCGAATCGGATGGCATGGGTGAAACCCAGCCTGTGGCCACGAACGATTCACCGGCCAACAAGGCGCTTAACCGCAGGGTGGAGTTTATAAAACTCTGAATTTTAATTATCCGGATAATGCTGATAATTGACCGGATATGAAATTAACATTAGATGTAAACCTTAAAGATCTGAAATATGAAAACAAAATTCATCCTTCTGTCAATAGTAATTAATCTTCTTTTGCCTGGCATGACCATGGCTCAGGCCGGTCTTCTTCGCAGGGCAATAAACAGGCAGATAGATCATAAGATAGACTCGGCAGCAGATAGAAAGGCAAAGGAGCAGGCTGCCGAGAAGCAACAGGGCGGAGCTGCAGACCAGCAGAAGCCGGAACGCGGCCTTTTCGGGGGCAAGATTAATATCAAGCACGATGAGGATTATTCATTTACGGGCCGGATCTGGTCACAGGTCGAGAACTACAACGACAAGGAGGTAAAGAAATCAGATTATTACACTTATTTCAATACCTCCACCCCCAATGCCGGGATGGAAATGAAAATCATCAATCCCGACAAGAAAGAGGAGAACATCCTGACGAAGTTTGTCTTTGACATGAACAACAGGGCCTTCATGATGGTGATGGAAAACGGGACCGGGATAATTTCCTCAATCCCCGATGATTCAACTCTTAATGCCCAGGCGCAGTCATCGAAAGGTAAGAATAACCAGGAGTATGTAGTTGTGAAAACCGGGAATTCAAAATCGATAGCCGGATATAAATGTGACGAGTACAAAGTGACTGAATCCGGCAAGGACGGGTATGCAAATGTATGGATGACAAAGGACATCAAGATAAACTCCGACAAAAGGACCTGGGGAAAAACCGGTGTTCCTTCCTACTACGGCTATGAAGGTTTTTCGGGAATGACAATGCTTGCCATGGAATCATTTGACAGGAAAAATAACCCTTCATTCAAAATGGAGACAAAGGAGATAAAGGAAAACTTCCCGTACAAGATATCACTGGCAGGTGTGACCTTCATGAAAATGAATTTCGGGCAGTCCGGGAAGAAATAGGTTTTAAGAACTTTCACAGAGAGCACAGAGAAAAGTAATATCCTCTGTAACCCTCGGTGTCTACTCGGAGTTCTCCGTGAAACCAAAGTATTAAAGAAGCTTCTTCAGCTTTGCAAACCTGAGAAGAAGCTTCTTGGACCCATGGTTTTCAAATTCGACAGTTGCAGTCGTATTTGGTGGCTGGCCTTCGAGGCTGGCGATGGTGCCGTTGCCAAAGCGTTCATGATTGACCCGGTCGCCGATTGAATAGTCTACAGAGCCTGAGGCTCTTTCAGGCGCGGCCGGATTGCCCTGGGAATTTCCGAACTTTTTGAACCTGGGAGAAGGAACCAGCGGACGACTTTCAGCAGTGGTTATTGCCTGCCTGGACGCTTCGGGCCGTTTCCCCTGGAATGGTCTGCCGCCAGTCTGGGGATAATCGAGGAACCGCTGATCGAGTTCCAAAAGAAACCTGCTAGGATTGCTTCTTTCGAGGTTCCCCCATTTGTAACGGTTGAGTGCATAGCTCAGGGTAGCCATCTTCTCGGCCCTGGTCAATGCGACATAAAAAAGTCTTCTTTCCTCCTCGAGCTCTCTTGGATTTGCTGCCGAAAGAGGAGAGGGGAACAGGGTATCTTCCATACCGGCTATATATATGTGCTTGAATTCAAGCCCTTTCGCGGAATGCATTGTCATCAAGGTCACTTTGTCGCGATCCTCCTCTTTTTCATTGTCCTGGTCTGTGAGAAGGGCGACGCTCGCCATGTATGCCTCGAGGGTTGAGGGCTCGCCGTTGGTCTCGGCCGATTCGGTAAAGACCTTGATCCCGTTAAGGAGCTCCTCGAGGTTCTCGTACCTGCTTACCTCCTCCGGCGATGTTCCTTCCCTCAGCTCTTTCATTATCCCTGATGCCATTGCGATCTCCCTTGCCTTGGAGAAGGCGTCCGTGTTGTCGAGGCCTGTCCGGAGCTGATTCACCAGTGCGGTAAAACCTTCAAGCTTTTTGGCTGTGCCGGCATTGAAGACCTGGAAGGAATGGCCGGCCAGTATCTTCCAGGCACTGACATTACTGGAAATGCTAAGTTCAAGGAGCTTCTGGATGGTCGTATCGCCGATGCCCCGCTTGGGATAGTTGATCACCCGTTTGAGGGCCTCCTCGTCTTCAGGGTTTATCGCCATCCTGAAATAGGAGAGGATGTCCTTGATCTCCTTGCGTTCGTAGAATGAAAGGCCGCCGTATATTTTATACGGAATATTCTTGCGGCGGAGTGTTTCCTCAAAAATCCTTGATTGGGCGTTTGTCCTGTACAGGATGGCAAAATCCGACCAGTTCAGCCTCAGGGAGAACCGCTTGTCAAAAATATCCGACGAGATATTGAAGCCTTCTTCCGAATCGGTCATCGACTGAATTACCTGGATCTTTTCCCCGTGCTCGTTCTCTGAAAAGACCTTCTTGCGAATCTGTCCCTCGTTGTTTGATATTACTGCGTTGGCAGCATCAACAATGGTTTGAGTTGAACGGTAATTTTGCTCGAGCTTGAACAACCGGTAATCGGCATAGTCGTTCTGGAATTCCAGGATGTTCTCGATACGCGCCCCCCTGAAGGAGTAAATGCTCTGGGCGTCGTCGCCGACAACGCAAATATTGTTATGGGCTGCAGCAAGCTTCTTTACAATAAGGTACTGGGAATAGTTGGTGTCCTGGTATTCATCCACGAGAACATATCTGAACTTTTCCTGGTAATGCTCAAGGACATCGGGAAAGTCGCGGAACAGGATGTTGGTATATAGGAGCAGATCGTCGAAA
>JGI20215J15232_1000073_pt1 | contig 31108 bp, 31 predicted proteins | sample WetSurMetagenome_2_FD_15232 | JGI IMG/M metagenome (IMG submission 15232) | reverse complement strand
TTCAGTCGTGCCCGGGAGGCTCTTGATTGGGAGAAGATGTTCAGACTCTGCATCGATCCAACCAAAGCCAAGGAGTATCGGAGGAAACGATCGCCATCGGAGGATACCTCAGCTTGTTCCATGTGTGGGAACCTTTGTGCCCTGGAGCTGGTGAAAAAATACTTAAAGAAAAAATAAAGAAAAAAAAAAGGGGGGATTCTGGGTTGTATCTACTCCTCATCCTTCTGATGTGATGATGACGAACGGCCCTATTTTGAATCCATTGAAACTCTTGATGAGACCCGGTTGGTTCTCGGGATACACGGTAATCATGATATGGATCCTCCCCATCCCAAAGAAATATCCTTGGCTTTGAATGGTTGTTGATGACCCAGCATGTAGATTAACAATAATCCCTTGAGCTACCGTCTTCTCACGGAGCTGTAAGGGACCCCATGAGACGTTTATCCAACAACGCACAAGCACGCAATCGTAATCCCCGACGTTATTAATAGTGGCTTTAATGCCCATCGAAAACAGTGGTGCAGTGATGTTAATCTGAGGTGGCTTGAGCAGGAAGAGAGTGACAGTTGTGGTGGAACTAGCGATACGAGTTGGTGTGAAGGTAGTATCTTTTGCTGTTAAAGTAACATTGAAGGTCCCCACATCATTATAGAAATGGACGGGATCTGCGTTCAGTGGAATGGAGATGCTCGTATTTCCATCACCGAAATCCCACAAGTATTGTGTGAAAACGGTTCCATTGGTGACATTTCCATGGAAACGAACACCATTGGGGAAATATTCATATTGCATCGGCCACCACCAACTGTATGGACCTCCCGCATTGCAGGTGAAATTAGTCCCGGTCCCCTCAGCAATCACTTCGATATCATCGATACTAAACTCCTGGACATCTGCAGATGCTGTTGTATTGCTATAGTATTGGAACGCAATCTTTACATTGTTCTGCCCGATGTAATCAGATAAATCGATAGGGCTTTGATCTAGATAATTCGTATTGTACCATTTCCAGTCGGTAAATGGATTCGGTGGCACCCCCATGCTCATATCATCGAAGCTCCAAATGTTCGTCCAGTTTGCTCCACCATTCGTTGAGATGCTGACATTAAATTCGACATAGCGTTTGAACACAGTCGTAAAATAACAGGTGTACCAATGGAAATTTAACGAGATGGCTGTATAGTTTGGGTAATTATTGAAATTGAGACTTGGGGTGATGAGCCATTCGTCCTGCACATCGTCACTATCTTCACGATGGATAGTACCGCAGAATGGTTCCGTATATGGTACTGATGAGTCGATATACCATGTTTCGTCAGAGTTGGTCTGCTGTAGAGACCAATCTCCTGCGTCACCTGTTGGGGGCATATTCCCATCCGTGAAATTTTCATCTAAAAGTAGGAAATTTGTCTCTGACAAAAATTGAGATGCTCCTTTTTCAGATAGGTTTTTCTGAATGTGCCTATCTGATTTGTTAATTGCGGTTATTGGTGCTGAGAGCGAACAACCAATAAGAACTGAGATTGTTACCAGCATACACATATTTTTTAAAATATTTCGTTTTCTGATTATTTTTTCCATAATGGGTACTCCTCCCGTTAATTTTTCTTTAAAATCAATATTACATAACTCTATTTAAATCATTTCATAGGGATTTAATTGTAACTTTTGTTACAATATATTTTTCTGAAAAAAAATCTCTTTGGACGACCGTCTGATTCCACTACGATACACTTTTTTTTCTCAAAAACAAACCCTATAAAAAGGAACAAATGATTCGTGGGACCCAATGACTGAGAAGAAAGACTCTGAGAAAAAAATGATCCTCCCTGTCTTCATTATGGGATGTTTCTTTATCATCATCGACGGGTTCGCCTTGCTGATGAAAAACCTCTTCCAACCTACTTTTGAAGACGTCAATAACCCAGTCAACATCCTGTATATCTTTGTGATTATCATTGTTATGACCGTCATCATCCTTCTCATCGCCCGCTACTGGAAGAAAGAAGTCATCCAGGTGATCATCCTGTTCGCCATCGGATACACCGCTTTTTTCATTTTTGTGCCACTCCTCAGTTTCCTACCAGACATAGTTTGCCTGGGTGTTTCTATCCTCCTTGCCATCATACTAGTGATAACATTGTACAAATTCCCTGAATGGTATGTTATTGACATTTGTGGCGTCATCGTCGGTGCAGGAGCAATCGCTATCTTTGGGATCTCCTTAAGCATCCTCCTGGTCATCATCCTGCTTATTGTCTTAGCCATCTATGATGCGATATCGGTGTATCAGACAAAACACATGATCGATCTTGCAGACACGGTTATGGATCTGAAACTACCTGTGCTCTTGGTCGTCCCAAAGATACGACAATACTCCTTGATTATAGAAACGAAGAGCCTGAAGGAGACGCTCCAGGAGCATGAGGAACGGGATGCGTTCTTCATGGGACTAGGGGATATCGTAATGCCTGGTATCCTGGTGGTGGCTGCGTATCAAAACATCCCCAATGGATTACCTGTCGCTCTATCAGTTCTTGCTGGGACACTGGTCGGGTTCTCCATCCTCATGACCTTTGTAATAAAAGGAAAACCTCAGGCGGGTCTACCCTTGCTCTGTGGCGGTGCGATCCTCGGGTACCTCGTCTCCAGCTATGTCTTCTTTGGGGCTCTGGTAGGACTTGGTTTTTAATAATCCGTCTGGAAATGGTTCTGCTCACACCAGACCTTCCGGTCCAGATGGGTTAACGGTTTGTTACATACCGGGCAGGTGACTTTTTCCAAAAAATGCTCAAGCCAGATGTCTCGTACCTGCAGGACATCTTCTTTCTCAATGCGCTGTAATATCTTTTTTTCCTCAGCGTTTTTCACCAACTTTGTCAAATGAGAAAAGTTAATCGAATCATCCTTTTTGATCTGCATGTAGTCCAGTGGTCTGATGCTTGGTGTCTGTGTTTGTTTTTCTGCCCGATGTCGCAGCAGGATCGCTGCAAGGATTACCCCACTGGCGAGTCCGCCAAGGTGCGCGAAATGAGCGGTGCTGTCCTGGACGGAGAACATCACAATGACGGTCTCAAAGACCGCAAAAAGAATGGTCGCGTAGATGACCTTGATACGCATGATAAACATGATGCCGATGGGTACAGGCATCATGATCTCGTCTCTTGGATAGGCATAGGCAAAGGCTCCAAGGATACCAAAAATAGCACCGGATGCCCCAATCAGGGGAACCGCTGAGTCGATGTTGAGAAGTGAATGTGTGAGTGCACCACAGATGCCCGTGATGAGATAAATAAGGATGAATTTCTTAGGCCCGATACGTTGTTCGAAGGCGATACCCATGAAGAAGAATACAAACATGTTCCCAAGGATGTGTAAAAAGTCACTATGCACAAACATCGAGGTAAATAGCGTGTAGAGGTTCGGGAACATCTCTAGGGATAGATAGATTGGTCGAAACCCGAGTTCATTGATGATTTCTGTTCGGAAGAACAGGCTTAAAAGAAAGACGAAGAAATTCGCGATAATTAGCGAATAGGTAAGCGTTATTTTTTTTAGGAAAGCAACGACGAGTGTCCCGATCATGATGGCAATCGCAACCAGTGAAATCCAGGAGGGCTCAAGAAATACTAGGTCCATTTTCGTTTTCTCCAATCTCGTGCGATCAGTACGAGAGTGATGCAAACCACTACGGCAATCAGTACGAGGTATTTATAATCTGCCCACGAGAGAATCGAAGCGTTGGTTTGAGATGCGTCAAGCCGCCAGTCAGAGAGAAACACAGAAGCGTAATACATCGCCACATCTTGGTTTGTCACCAGGAGGCCTGCCTCCCTGTTCTTTCTGATCGACTGTTCATTCCAATTGATACTTGAGATGAGAACCGTGGTGTTGTCGATGACCATCCCTTTGTTATGTATTGTGGTGAACGGAGACCATACACTGGAGATGAATTTTACTTGAATACCAGCTTCTTCAAGGAACTCCTTGGTTTCTTCTGCCATCGTTACGGTCTTATCGAAATCCATCTGATAATCGAGAATAATCAAGACCTGGACGCCCTCTTGTGATTTATTTACGAGGTGTTCGACCAGTGGACTTGGTGATTCACCCCAGTCTTTGTAGATGTAGAGCTGTTGGATATAGATGGTAGAGGTTGCAGAATCGATCGTATCAAGCAAGGCTTGTTCACTGGTATCCGGAGAAAATACTGGTGTGATTGCACAAAGTCCGATGATGGTTGTTGCGTTGAATTGTGGGTGATACGAACCTGTTTGAATATCATAATCCAGCGTATAATCAGGATAAACTGTCATGTTCATCGCTTCGAGAGGATAACTATCTGTATGCAACGGCTCCCAATCATCCTGAAACACCTGCCAGAACATTGATGCTACCTCTTTGTTTCGAACCACGATCCCCCATTCTCTGTTCCCATAGCTTGGGTTTTTTGGTACCCCTGTTTTCGCCCAATTGCAGCTTTCAACGATCACCGTTTCATTATCAATGAGAAGATATTTCGCGTGGTCGAATTGATACCTTGCTTTCACTTGATGTTCCACGTCACTTACGATAAAACGTATCAGACCACCCTGAGATGCGAGACTCCTTAAGATGAATATCTCCCGGTCATCGATGCCTCCGACGGGAGCCCCCTCCATGAAGATTCTGATTGTGATATTCCGTTTGAGCGCATCAAGGAGTTCCTGATAGAGGAACGGATTTGTGAACTCATACATGTTTAAATCAATCGAATACTGCGCACTGCGAAGCTCGTCTACAATGGTCTCATAACTGTTATCTGGTGAGACAAACATGGTAATCTCCCCGTTGCATGAAATTGTTTGGAGCGGGAAATCTGATTGCCCGATCTGGTAAATTCGATGATGGGACCAATCTGAAGCAGTATCAGTATCAACCCAGGTTCCGTTGATGCAGTTTCTCTTCAGGATGATTCCTTGTCCTGATGGAGGAATCGGTGCTCCATCCCAACCAGAGACGTACTCATCGGTCTCCCCATAAATGATTAGGTCCACGAGTCTATCGGAAGCGCTATATATCGCGACAAGGCCGCCGGTGTTGCTGAAACTGACGGTTCGAAACGTAAGTAACTGGGGGACTGCTGATTGGGAGTCCACCGCGTATTCGAAATCGGGAAGCTGAGATGTTTCCCAGAAAAACGCGGAAGCATTTTTTGTGATGAACCAAGACGTTTGCGGAGGTATTATGATTTGTTTCGGGAAGAATATCTTTGGTCGATCATCAGGTTCTTTCCAGGGTTTATCGGTGACATACCACCCAGAGACGTCAATCGATGTGTTTGAAGGATTAAGAAGTCTAATGTATTCCGCATTGATGTTCGGGTGAGCATCATAATACAGTTCGACAATTAGAACTAAAGGGGTGAAATCCTCGTTGCTTTCTTCAGAGAAGGTTTCGTGAGAAGAGTCTTCCTCAGGTTGCTCCTCTTGAGTCATAGGCACATTTTCGTTCCCAGGGGTTGGGTTGTCACATTCAAAAAAATCACCTAAGGTATCGTCCGTATCGACCTGATGATAGCGCGCAAGACTGTTCCCTTCTGAGACACTGCTGAAAGGACCCCCCGGGACATCCTTATAATCCTCACCCCATTCCATGGCGTCGATGCTGTTACCTTCTCCATCCATGAGTACGATTTTTTCTTGTTGATTGTTCAAACCGTACCCACACAGAGTGCTGTCATCGACAGATACTCTTACCGCGTTATCAGGAATAACGTATATGTCATAGACCGTTGTTCCTTTATCTGTAATGATTGCATAACAACCGGGTGGAATACTGCTCGTACCATCCCCATTTTCTGTATCTGCATGGAGCGTGTCTGTTTCTTTTTCATCCGCTATCATCCAGCCTTCAACGTCGATGGACTCTGAGGTCGGGTTATACAGTTCAATCCATTCGTTTGTGTTTTCATTTTCCAACGGATGCAACATCACTTCATTGATGAGAAGTGTTTCAAGAGGTGCTGATGTCGCAGGGTGGTTGATTACTGGTAATACAAGACCAGCGCATATACAAAAAAAAATTAGCATATCCACATAGTTTTTTTTCCGAATCATACAAATTTCTCCCAGACGTATATTTATTCAAGGGCGGGGAGGGATTTGAACCCTCGTAGGCGGATCTGCAGTCCGCCACATAGCCACTTTGTTACCCGCCCGTTCAGTTAGTTACGCGTCCGTTTGGTGGTTACGCGTCCTTAAGAGTATCCTGTGAATTCTGTTTATGGTTTTAACTGTTTTGGTCGGATAACTAGATAATACCATTTCAGCTCCTTATTGATGTTAAATGTGTTCTGAAGAATTTTAGAAAAATCTATGCAGCAGAATATGTTGTGCTAGTAATCTTTAGATAGAATATGGTTCCTTGGCTGGTTTCCAGTCAAAATTCACTAATGGAATCCTCTTATGGATCACCATACCCCCGAACTGTCCGGGGATAATCTTTGGTAAAAGGCGTGATTTGTTCCAGTAGTTCTGTTGCCATTTCGAAAAAAATGAGCTAGTGAAAAAGGCTTGCTGTTGATTTTCAAGCAAGTTGTTCTCCTGGATGATGGTAAATACCGTAAATACTAGATTGATTCCAATTGAATTGTTTGTGATGCTGTTTCGTATGAGATAATTTTTAAACATCGCTGCTTGAATCTCAATACCTGACCCTTCGCCATTCCCTTGGATGATGTTCCGGGTTATCGTCACGTTCCCAGTGATGACATTTACGATACCAGACGAACAATCAAGTATTGTATTATTTGATATAAGGAGTGACTCTGAGGAGGTGATNAGAATNCCGTACTCGCAGGATTTCACGCAATTCTCATTGATGTTCACCGCCCAACAATCACTGATATAGATCCCATCGATGAATTCGTTTCCCTGGCATTCAANAGTGAATCGTCTGAACTCCGCGCTGGTGTCATCGATATGGACTATCTCTGATTTATTGCCTCCAACGATGAATGTCGTGTCCCGGTCTTCACCTACCACGATGATTGATTTGTTAATCAGGATACTTTCGTCATACCGTCCAGCGTAGACGAAAACTGTGTCTCCAGCACTGGCATTATCGATCGCATCCTGAATCCGTGTGTAGTTNCCNAGGCTGCTTCCGCCAACATAGAACCAGGTACTTCTAGAGGTCATATTCGATTGATTCTNNAGGGTCTCTGCGGTGGATGGAATGACGCAGGTTCCTACGAAAATAAGAATGATCCCCATGGTCATGTATTTCTGTTGCAATGAGATATTATTCACGATTGTAAACTCCTTACTCTATTTATATAAGTCTCATCCTTTAAAAATATATCTAAAGATTCTTTCTTTAACCAATGATTGAGATAAACCAGGTTCTTGTTTTGTGTCTCACTCTTATCCCTGGAGCGTCCTCAGATNNTCTCCCACTGCTCCGGTGAAATGTAATCTCCATATTTTTGTTGCGCATCCAACAAACGCTTCTCCTGGTCCTTCAGAACCGTAAAAACAACGGCGGGTGTATCAAGGATTCTTGTGCGGAAAATCATTCCCATCCGTTGGATCTTCGCGATGTTCTCAGGAACCCTAATCGTAAATTGCACCAGGTAGTCTTTCTTCTGATACTGTTTACGCAGAATCCCTGCAAACAATTTCTGGAGATCTCCATAGAGAGGAATGAACCCGGTCGGTGTCCGAATCGCATCCACTTCATCATTGACACGTCGCTCCATCCATTTCAACCAGATTGCTTTATCGTTCTTCTCATTCAACCACGCACCCTGTCTGTCTTTCAGGAAATAATTCACCGAAAAGATACGCGGATGCGTCGGAAGGCATGCTCCGAAATCCAAATTATTCTGAATATACTTACCGATAGGAATCGAGAGGAAATCGATATTCGACATCGGATTGAAGACCCGGACCCCTTCCGTCCCTAAGGTTGCGGCGGTGGTCTCAGACTCAAGACATGCGCCTTTCATGACAATCCCATGGATCCAGTCAAATGATTCCTCGACCGGGACAGACGTATCTGAATCACGTCCTCCGTAGATGATCCCCTGGACCTTCACCCCGAGAGGATCATGGAGATGCGCATCAATATTTGGGAGGATATCTAAACGAAACGTGAACCGGGCGTTCTTATGGGATGCAGGGATCACCTCTCCTTTCTCCTCGACCATCCCATCGAACCATGCTCCAGAAAAATTCACGCCAGCCTTCGGGCGAACCCCTGGTTTCCCATTCCAATACACAGCATTGTCCGGAGTGACTAAGACATTGGAGAAGATCACCTCCGCTGGATGCATCAAGGCATCCCATTGTAACGGGTCGTTCTTCTCATTGATGCCCTCGATAATGCCAAAGATCCCAGCTTCGACATTCACCGCGCGCACCATCCCATCAATGATGCGCAGATACGCGATATCATCACCAATAATTTTTTCTCCATTCATCATCGCAGTCGAGGTCTTCCCGCACATGGATGGGAATGCTCCAGTAAAATAACTGATTCGCCCCCTGGGTCCTGTGACACCCATCAGCAACATATGCTCCACGAGCCATCCTTCCTCAGCACACTGATGTATCGCCAGACGCATCGCCAGTTTCTTCAATCCAAGGCTGTTACCGCCATACTGCGTATTCATGCTATAGATAACCTCGTCCTGAAGATCGATATAGACCCGTCTCTTCTGCCTATTTTTACTCACAAGCAACCCAAGACCTGCCTCTTCGAGTTCCCCTTGGGAATGAACGAATTTGTAAAAGCGTGCGTTACTGCCTTGTCTGAGAAACTCTTGATAGCCTTGTCGGTACAGAAGATCTTCACTATGAGCGACATATGCGGAGTCCGTCAGCTGGATGCAAGGGATCGAGAATGGTGAATGGGCCGGTCCAAGACAGTAGAATTTGATGAAAAGCTCATGACCCGCCATGATGTTCCTCATGATCTCTGATAATTCCTTCAGTCCTTCATCCCGGTTCATCGTATTCAACTCAGGTCCAAGGGTTGTTCCTGGTGGTAACAGGAATTTCGTATGAGCTTTGTCTCTTGCTTGGTCGTAGGATCCATCGAAATGGATTGTATGACCCTCGGTGGCAAGTTTTTTTTCCTCATGATTGTGTAACGCTGCTTCCCTGGTGTACTGCAGGTCCTCGTGAGAATCAGTGCCGACGAAGACGCTTTCCGGGTTACAAATCTCCATAGACGAGGTAATGAACTGAGTAATCCTTGGATTGTTCAGTTTCATTAATTTTTGATAATCCTTCTTAGATAAACGGTCTTTCAGCAGGACAAGCGTGTCTTGTGTCACCTACATTCCCCCAGTATTTCTTTCACAAAAACACCTCAAATCGATATCGTCTCTCAATATTTAAAACAGGGTGAAACGATGAAAAACAATAGGTTCAATCCCCTGTTGAACAAATCTTTTTTTTCCCATGGCGAAGAAGTGATTCTCTTTCTTTTCGATATACCTTCCATTCGAAAACATAATACAGGATATTTAGCATCGCAACACTACCAATCAGCAGTACATATTTGTCCATATGAAGCGAGAATTCATACTCATTCCAAAACGTGGTCATCACCAGACCACCCCCAAGCAACCCAAGCACCCATATCATGGTCATGAAAGTAACACCAATGTTTAGGACGAATCGTTTCGTCTCACCCTTTTGGTAATAGGAACCAAGTTGTGAAAGCAGGACAATCACGAGTGCGGTTGGGATCACCCAATAGATACGTGCATAAATCCGGGCTGAGGGGATCTCTGGGTACTCTGTAAGGATCAGAAGAAGAGAACAGAGAGGGATAATGAAATAGATACAGAATGCAAGCCAGGCTTTTGGTGCGACGTAATGTTTCTTATGTGACATACTCTATGCCGACCTCCTGAATGCGGAACACGGGAGTTTTTCCTTCAAAACCGACAAGGAACGAGACGGTGAACTCAACAGCACCATCGATGATGAGGAGTGGTGTGATGATCTGGCAGCTGATGTTTTTCACCGACTCTGAATAAGCGGTGATTGTCAGATTGAAGACAAACCCGTTCCCAGAGGAAAAATAAATCTCCGGAAGGGACAACAATGAAAAGATATCTGATATCGTTGTGATCGATTTGTTCTCTGTGATGTTGAAGAGGGTACAGATGCCTTGTATACCAGCCTGGATGGTTCTATTATCTGAGAGATTCAGCGGTGGTTGGGTCCAAGGGATATCGATTGCTTCGTTGGCGGTGAACTCTACTAACCCGAACATGTAGAGTGCGTCGATATCCAGGAGTAGTTGCAGTGTCGTGTTCTTGTAGATGAGGCTGAACCAATCGAAAAATGAGATGGTGTCAAGGTCAATGGGTATCAGTAGATCAAAGGTGGTATTTGTACCTCGCAGGACAACCAATCCTTGTTTTTCATAGGAGACAAGAGGTGTTTTATCTTTATTTACAAGCTGTGCGGATATGTCGATGTCGCGGATGTCATAGGCGCCTTGATTTCGTACAGAAAACGATGTGCGAAAAAGGATTTCTTTTTCTAAAGGGTCGATGGACCATTGGAGTTCATCTTCTGAAGGAAGTGTCACAGAAATACCTTTTGTCGCAATTGTAAAAAGATTCCCGATGGTAAGAGATGCTACCAGACCAGCCATTATAAGGGCAACGACTCGTAAGTAGGTGAGTTGTTGCCGGTTCATTAGTCGTCCCCCACTCCAGTGGTTTCAATTGTTTTATCAAAGGATTTTCTATGAGTTGTTTTTTGTAGAATGCCNTTGTGGGNATCAATGGTGTATTTTTTCTTGTGTTTCTGCAGGAAGAAGAAATTTATTAGCACAAGGAGAAACACCCNGGAGGTGCAGCCTTTGTTCTTGCTTTGGAAAAAAGCGGGTTTAGCATGATGCGATGTGTTNGCCAAGTGCCGGTACCTCCCTACTCATTCTATGTTACTCTTTGTCATTGCTATTATTAAGATATATCGAAGCATCTTTCCAAAATGATAAAATGCCATCTAAAAAATCCTAAAAATTTGTTGAGGACAAGGTGACTTTTGTTCAACCCGAAGCTGTTTCATCGTTTCTATGGCCGCTGAGAATCAGAAAACGATGGTCTACGAATATGACGCGGCGTACATTTTAAAAATCCTTATATATAATTCAAGAGTTCTTTGTTTTCAAGACGGGGGAGACTATGAGTGGACTATTCGGTGTCGTAAGCAACAACAACTGTATTTCAAGCCTGTATTATGGAACTGATTATCATACACATCTGGGAACGGAATATGGTGGAATTGCATTTATCGAAAAGAACGGACTGCCGGTGAAGAAGATCCATGATATAAAAAACTCGCAATTCAAATCAAAGTTCTACGAAGGCTCTGATAAAATCAAGAGTCATCTAGGAATCGGGGTTATCTCTGATAGCGACCCTCAGCCGTTAACGTTTGAAAGCAAGTTTGGTGCGTTTGCCATTTGCTGTGCCGGTCTTGTCGCCAATAAAGAGACCCTCGCGCGCGAACTGATTGAAAAAGGGATGACGTTTAGTGAGATCGACCGGGGCGACATCAACACTACGGAACTGGTCGCTCATTTGATTAACGAGGGAAAAAGCATCACCTACGGAATTGAACGGATGTATGATAAGATCATCGGCTCGATTTCACTATTGCTTCTGACAAAGAAAGGGATTTATTGCGCACGGGATCGAAATGGGGTGACACCGCTTGCGATTGGTCAGAAAACTGGAGAAATCGCCGTTGCCAGTGAAACCTGCGCGTTCCCCAACCTGGGATTTACGGTGAAGAAGTATATGAATCCGGGGGAGATTGTTTTTATCAGTAAAAATGGTCTTGAGGCGAAAAAGAAAGGCCGCCCGCACAGCAAAATTTGTGCGTTCCTGTGGGTATACACTGGGTTTCCTGCCTCCACCTATGAAGGAATCAATGTGGAGAAAGTACGGGAGAACTGTGGGATGTTCCTCGCGAAACGGGATACCGTCAAAGCGGATCTTGTCTCGGGGATCCCAGACTCTGGTGTTGCTCATGCGATCGGGTATGCGATGGAATCAGGGATGCCATATCGTCGGGTGCTGATCAAATACACGCCAGGATATGGTCGGAGTTATACACCTCCGTCCCAGGAACTACGGGATCGTATCGCTTTAATGAAGCTTATTGCAAACGACGCGATTGCACAGGGAAATAAGGTCGTGCTCTGCGAGGATTCTATCGTACGGGGAACCCAACTGAAGAATTTCACAGTTACAAAGTTGATGCAGGCGGGTGCGAAAGAGGTCCATGTACGACCAGCCTGTCCGCCCTTGATGTTCCCGTGTGTGTATAACCTGTCGACCCGAACGATCCAAGAGCTGGTCGCCCGGAGAGCTATTCGGGCACTTGAGGGAAAGGATGTAGAGGATGTCTCTGAGTATCTCGACCCTGCCTCTGAGAAATATAAAAAGATGGTGGAGTGGATCAGAAAAGACCTTGGGGTGACTTCCTTGCAGTATCAACTACTAGATGATATGATCCAAGCGATCGGGCTGCCAAAGGACCGCTTATGCCTGTATTGTTGGATTGGTAAAGGTGTTCAGAAAAACCTGCAGTCGTACCAGGATGTGAAAAATCAAGAAGTCCTTGAGTGCCAGTAGCCTTCCGGGACTCTTTCTGGTCTTCAATTACTTCTGCGCTCCAAAAAACTAAGAGGTAACAGAGGATTCTTTTATTGATGGTATGCACTTTGAGGATATTAGCGTAGAAAACTATTTCGTAATGTTCTTTGCAGGGATTGCATTATTATTAAACGTAATATTCTACATCATCAAAGGTGATATGTATTTAACTCCACGATACACTCAAGGAACAACGGGTAAAGAGAGAAGAGAATCCATTTGAATTTTGGATGGTTGTTGGTGTTTTTCTTGTAATAGGATTGTTTCTCGTAATTATACGTAGTTATCATAGTGTATTTGTTAAATGATGGTAAACAATTAAGGGATTTCTCTACCTTTCATCTGATGCCTGATGTAGCCCCAAGATATTTTTTCTTCATATCCTTCTTACCATACCTTCGAAGAAACTTTAATAACAATCCAGAGCGTTTCAGGNAAAAAAGAAAAACATCCTTTACGATGACCACCAGAGGAGCCGCGATGGGAAACAGAGGAAGATATTGTCGTATCCTTTTTCCGATAATGTTACTCAGTTTTCTCACGATACTTTCATCACCCGCTCTTCAAGCGGTTGATTATTACGCGGATCTAACCATCACCGTCGATCCCTCCGGGTTCGTCAGCATCAAGGGACTCACAAACTACCCTAACCTTACCATACAGAACACAGAGCAGTACACCTCGAAACAGCAGAGCCACTGGCTTCTCAATATCACCAAACCAGAAATATTCTCCGAGTTCGTCTACGACCTTATCCTTCCGAAAGGATCCTCAATCAGCTACATTCGATCATCAGGATCCATCCGAATAGAAGAAAACCTTGGTGGCCTCCTACTCCGCGGATTCGGGGAGAACGAATCCTTCTCTATCATCATCCAATACCAGATCGACAAACAAGGTGGATCATTCTTTCAGGACAATATCATCTATCTCCTCTTGCTTCCCGCGATACTCATCGTAACCCTCTTGATTATATATTTTTACTTCAAAGAGAAAAACACAACAGGCTCATCGCCTCCGCCTCAAACACCAGAACCTCTTAGGGAACTTCATGGTTTAAATACTCGGCAGAGACAAATCCTACAGTTGCTACAGGAAAGAAACACTCCAATGACACAAACCGACATTCAGAAGGAACTGGAGATTCCAAAGGCATCCGTCTCCCGGAACATCCATGGGTTAGAACGCAAAGGCCTTATCGAGAAAGAACAGATAGGGATGTCCAATCTCATCCGTCTGAAAAAACAATAAACTTTTTTTTATGTCAGTCCCGGGTTGTTCCGCCATGTTCCGGTGAAATTAGATAAGCTGTTTCATCCCATACATATGTAACAGCCATAAAGAAATGGCACAGAAAAAGATGTGAACCCTATGAAAAAAATAATGAATCTCTTACTGGTGCTGATGCTGATGGGCTCGATTCTCTCATTAGCATTCGCAGTTGAGGCAGATGAAGACGACCAGGGAACCCCGATCGATGATGAATCAGATGATCAGGTGAATGAAACTAACTCATCTCATGGTCATCACTTCGACAATGAGACAGCACGTGAAGTCGGAATCATGAACAACTCCCTTGGCGCTCGAATCCGGCTGCTCCAATTAGAAAAAGCGCTTCTGGCCAACATTCTCAAAGGAGTTATGACCGTACAGGTCCTCAAGGGACTGAATGTGACGACCACGGGTCTTGAGAAGATACTTGGGAATCTCAGCGATGTTCTTGAAGACGTCCGGGCAGCTGACCCTGCTGCAAACGACTCCGTCCAGGTCTTCGTTGATTTAAAAAATGAATCAAAGAATCTTACGAAACAATTCAGAGATACACTGCGGTTACTTCTTGATAATGAGACCATTGCAATGATAAAGGAACAGCTCAAGAATATGACTAGTGCTGAGCTTCAGAACTGCACTATGAGACTCCGACATTGGATCAGACAATTCAACCAAAATCAGCTCTACCGTCTCTATGGAATCATTGGGGAGACTAACATATCTCTTCTTAATGAGTATATCAACGGCAATATCAGCTTAGATTTGGTAAAACTGCAGCTACACAAGATGGTCAACCAGATGACACAAGAAAAACGACACATGATCTTCTCAGAGATAAAAGAGGAAAACCTGAAAAAGAAGATTCATTCCCAGGCAATGCTGGAAGACATGAACCACTCTGGGAAAGGAAATGGTCACGGGCGGCCACTGTAAGGTACATTTACTAGGTGTGATACCGTATGAATAAAAAAATAATCTCTCTCCTCTTCCTTTTAATCCTTTTAGTGTCCGTGACTGTATCGTATGCGTATTTCAGTCAACCCTCAACTACTGGTGATGATCAAACGACCCCTGATGTTGACGTTGATGATGATGCCGTTTCATCAGAGATTGACTCAACGTTGCTTGATGAGGGCGAAAGCGTTGAAATCGGGGATATGATTTAGGACGTAAGGATTACCATCCTTCCTTCTCTTTTTTTTTTTGGGATTGTTCTCTTTGAAAAATCCGGTGAATCATTTCAATTACGGTTTTTTTGCCATCACCTTGATACTGACAAAAGATCCTCCGAGGTTCTTCATTTCTCCTTCGGTGACACCAGTTTCTTCCATGAGTGCTTGTGTCCGTGGTTTGTCGATGACAACATCGATTTGATAGGAGGACTCCTCTGTCACGATGATATCGGTGAACCCCGCATCCTTCAGCAACTGGAGATAGCGGTCTTTGTGGATAGCACCTGAGATACAACCGACGTATGCCTCAACAGAGTTCTTTATTTTTTCAGGGAGCTCCTTCAGCAGCACGATATCGGAGACCGCGATCCGCCCCCCTGATTTGAGCACGCGGAACGTTTCCTTAAAGACCTTCTTTTTATCCGGGGAGAGGTTGATGACGCAGTTGGAGATGACCACATCGACAGAGGCGTTGTCCACCGGGAGCTTCTCGATTTCACCGCGACGGAACTCCACGTTAGTATATCCGGCTTTCTTTGCGTTTTTTCTTGCTTTGCTCAACATCTCTGGAGTCATGTCGACACCGATGACCCTGCCGGTGGGTCCTACCTTGTTTGCTGCCAGGAAACAGTCGAATCCTGCCCCTGAGCCAAGGTCAAGGACGATCTCGCCTGGTCGCAGTGAGGCGAGCGCTGTAGGGTTTCCACAGCCCAGTCCCAGGTTAGCTCCCTCGGGAACTGATTGTAATTGTTCGTCGGTGTACCCGATGGTTTTGCTGATCTTCTCTGGTGTTGTTGCTGTTCCGCAGCAGACGTCTATAGATCCGCAGCAGGATGTCTCTTGTTTTGCTATTTTCGCGTATCCTTCTCGTACTTTCTTCTTTATCTGTTTGTCTTCCATATGATTCATCACCTTTGCATTTTTTTTAGAGTATTTCTTTCATGATGGGGCCAAGCATGTTTTTTACCATGGGTTCGATGTCACCTACCTTGAGTAATGAGAGGCAACAAACCTTCCCGTTCTTCTCCATGGAGATCACAGCGAGTTTATCACCAGCCTTGATGCCTGCTTTTTCTCTGAGGTCCTTTGGGAGGACCATTTGTCCTCGTTCGTCGACGCTGACGACGGATTCTACTTTGCAGCAACTGAGTGGTTGGTTCTTTGTTGGAGAGCATGGTTCTTTTTTTTGTTTGTTCTGCATGATGGTTCCCTTGTTATCCATTATAGTGTTCAGAATATTTAAATTTTTCTGATAAATCAGAATATACTGAATATTCAAAGTGTACCTCGTCCAGGAAACACTCCCTTGCACAACAACAATCCACATATACGAGCAACCTTATTTCCGGCTGTCCTATGACCAAAGGAAACAAAACAGATTTCTCCAATGTCTACGAGGATACCATACGAGCAGAAGCCTACTCAAGACTTACCTTTGATAAAACCTATTATCTAGCCTATCGAGACCTTCCCACAATCATCGCACGATATACGAAAGGAAAAAACGCCCTTGATTTTGGCTGCGGCACCGGACGATCCACACGATTCCTCCAGACACTCGGATATAGAACCATTGGAATCGACATTTCCGAAGAGATGATTAGAATTGCACGACAACTCGACCCTGCTGGAGAATACCACCGGATCGACGATGGAGACTTCAGCAGACTCCCCTGCGCCTCCTTCGACTTGATCCTTTCTGCCTTCACCTTTGATAACATCCCGACCATGGAGCGAAAAATCAGACTCTTCAGGCGGCTCTCAACCCTGATAACACCAAATGGAGCTCTCATCAACCTTGTTTCCTCCCCTGAGATCTACACCCATGAATGGGCTTCATTTACCACAAAGGACTTCCCAGAGAACAACAAAGCAAAAACCGGGGATATCGTCCGCATCATCACCATCGACATCGCAGACAAACGCCCCTGTGACGACATCTACATATCAGAGGAAGACTACGCCACGGTCTATACGAAAGCAAGCCTGCGCATCATCAAAAAATATAAACCCTTAGCGACAGGAAAAGAACCTTATCAATGGGTCAATGAGACCCAGATAGCGCCCTGGACGATTTATGTACTCCGAAAGAAGACCTAGATTTTTTTATAACTCATATCCTGATTCCAGAAGCTCTGTCAACCGAGCAATGAAACGCACCAACGGGCTCCCATCGACAATCGCATGATCCGCTGTGATCGTGATATGTAAGATCTCCCGGATTCGAATTTCGTCATCAACGACCCCCGGCTTCTTTGTAATGCCCCCTACGATAATCAACGTCGCAATCGGACCACCCATGCCGATCGCCCAACCAGGAAAACTCCCTTTCATGCCAATTGCTGTGACTCCGACAGTACCGAAATGTTTCTTCTTCGACAACCCTCGCAGCCGCAACACACGAACACCAATCTTCTTCAACCACCCTGGAGCAGTCAACGCCCACCGCTCAAACCCCGTGAGATCCTCCCCAAGCACCTCCGTGGACGGATCAATCTCCTGATGTTGCATCCGGCGGATCTCCTGAGTTATCTCAGCAACAGTCTTCTCATTTGCTTTCCGGATGATATATGCAAGCGGCCGCTGCACCCCACCGATATTCCGTTCGATCGGAATAGGAATATCGACATCCTCGAAAGACACCATCTTCTTCCGACCCAAGCGATACGAGTTCATCTGCTTATGTTCAGAGACCGCCTGACTGACACACTTCACGATCCACCCTGTGAAAGAAATATCTTCTTTNCCCTTCAACGCAGCAATCATCTCGCGAGCCTTGGTCACATCAACCTCGAGTAACGCATGAATCGTCAACCGTCGTTTTCCTTCTTGAGAAACAATAGTAATATCCTGTCGAGCCTTCGAAAACTCCGTGACCTCATATTTGCCAATTCTATCCATAGGACCACATCATCGATCGTTCTTTCATTCAAATATTTTTTGCAGGAACTCTTATTACCCTTGACACCCCTACCCCTCCCTGTGAAAGTAAAAAAACAACCACTCCTCATCATAGAACACTGCGAACCAACACTTTCCGAATGGCTCCTTCTCGAGTACAAACACGCTGCGAAACTCTGGAGCGGAGATATCCTCTTTACTAGAGTCAATACCGTCAAAACCAAAAAAATCCTCCAAACACTTGGTTCCGTCAAAAAAGAAAACGCAAATGACCTGTACGCAGGTAAGGAGTGCATCGTGCTTGACCCACAGGCAACAAAACCGCTCACAACAAAAGATTGTGCCTCTGCAGATGCACTCATCGTCGGAGGGCTCCTCGGCTACGAAAAACCACAAGGCCGAACAAAAACCCTCATCAGTGCATCCTCAGGCTTCCACACCCGACATCTTGGACCCCTGCAACTTTCCATCGATGGAGCGGTCTTCGTCATCAAAGCAATCACCCTTGGTTTGCCTCTCAAAGACATCGAAATCGCAAAAGAAGTCGAAATCATCCATGACCCGGTTCACTCAACCATCCTGCCCTTTGGATATCCGGTCATCGAAAATAAACCAGTCATCACCCCTGGTCTTGTTGAGTATCTCTCCAAACTATAACCTCATTTTAGAGTATTTTTTTTCTTTTTTTCTTCACAATTACTACAATGTTTAAATAATACTCATCTCATTATCATCATAAACCTAAGGGTGAGGTCTATTATGGAAAACAAAAACAAAATATTCTCAATAGTCCTGGTACTAGCAATGGTCATCGGAACTGTTGCACTATCAGGATGCACGCAGGAAACAAAAAATAAAATTATAGTTGGAACATCAGCGGATTTCCCGCCTTTTGAATACAAGGCAACCAATCAAACAATCATCGGTTTTGATATTGATTTGATCAAGAAGATATTGACGGACCAAGGGTACACCGTTGAAGTTCAAGACATCGGATTTGATTCCTTAATACCATCTTTGCAAACAGGGAAGATTGACGTCATTGCTGCTGCAATGACAATTGATGATGAACGTATGCTGCAGGTTGACTTTAGCAACCCATATTATGACTCAAACCAAACAGTGCTTGTAAAGGTAGGAGCGGGTGTCAATATCACCACAATCGAAGATCTGAAAAATTATACGGTTGGTGCTCAAACCGGGACGACAGGATGGGATTGGGTGAACGATACTCTCGTTGCAACAGGAAAGCTCAACAGTGACAATTTCAGAAGCTATGACCTCTACACAGATGCAGTCGCAGATTTAATCATTGGTCCTTCACGGGTCGGTGCAGTCGTCATCGATTCACCAGTCGCACAAGCCTTTGCAAAGAGCGGAGATGTTCGAATTGTCCTGAACATCACCACGAACGAAAGCTATGGGTTTGCAGTCGAAAAAGGCAATACGGAGTTACTCACCAAGATTAACACCGGACTTAGCGCGGTCAAGGCGACAACATACTGGGAAGATCTCATTGAACAATACTTTGCCACCTAAGGTCGATTTGGAGTGATCCGTTGGCGCTCGAAACGCTGATAGAATCACTCCCCTCACTCTTTGATGGGCTGGGTGTCACCCTTCTTCTCACCGCATTCAGTATCATCCTTGGAACGATTCTCGGGGTTCTTCTTGCAACAGGGCGGTCCTATTCCTCATGGCCTATAGCATATCTTATTTTAATTTACGAGAAAGTCCTTCGGGGCATACCCCTCCTTGTGTTATTATTTCTTATCTACTTTGGACTTCCACAAGTCGGAATCAATCTTAATGCGTTCACCGCCGCAGTCATAGGTCTTGGACTTCGAAGCTCAGCGTACCAAGCACAGATCTATCGTGGAGCGATCAATTCCATACCTGAAGGTCAAATCCATGCCGCCTACGCTCTTGGAATGAACAAACTTAAAGCAATCCGTCATATCATCATGCCTCAGATGCTTCGTCTTTCCATCCCAGGATGGACCAACGAATTTACTATCCTTCTCAAAGATACGTCTATTTGTTTTGGAATTGGTGTTATTGAACTCATGAGACAAGGACGATACATACAGGTCAGAGACCCGGACTCCGTCCTTATCGTATATTTATTCATCGCCCTCATTTTCTTCGTATTGGTTTTTTCAACCAATAAAATCCTGCGATATGTAGAAAAAAAATACCAGATGGCAGGTTATCAAGTGGAGGCGCACAGATGAACCATTGGAGGAATCACCTATGACCCTGCTAGAGATAAAGGAAATATACAAATCATATGGAGATGTTCATATCCTGAATGGTGTCTCATTTACCATGAAGAAAGACGAGACAAAGGTCATCATTGGACCCAGTGGAACTGGGAAAAGTACGCTCCTTCGATGCATCAATCAACTCAGTCCTCCAGACAAAGGTCAGGTGTGGTTGAATGGAGAAGAAATCACCAACCCAAAATCGAACATCAATAAGATGCGAGAGAAAATCGGTTTTGTGTTCCAGGATTTCAATCTGTTTACCCATCTGACTGCGGTTCGCAACGTCAGCATCGGGCTTGAAAAAGTAAAAAAAATAGAAAAACAAGAAGCACACAAACGAGCGATGCAGGAACTCACCCGTGTCGGTCTCGTAGCACAAGCTAATCAGTACCCTGCACAACTCTCCGGTGGGCAGAAGCAACGGGTGGGAATCGCACGTGCACTGGCGATGGATCCTGATCTTATTTTATTTGATGAGCCAACCTCTGCCTTGGACCCTGAGTTGATCGGTGATGTCCTTGATGTCATGAAATCACTCTGTGGAAAGGTAGCAATGCTTGTCGTTACCCATGAGATGGGATTTGCCCGAAATGTTGCTGATGAGATCATTTTTATGGAAGGAGGCATCATTGTTGAACAAGGGTCACCAAAAGAGATGTTCACGAATGCCAAAATGGCACGGACACGAGAATTCCTCGGGAGGATCGGTGCTCTTTATGGTGACGAAAAAGGAGGATAAATGGCAGCAGATTTTGGCCAGTTTTTTATTAATTCACTGCCAGATCTTCTCAGTGGTTTAGGAAACACATTATTGCTCACCTTTGTTTCGATTGCCGCTGGTTTTCTCCTTGGTGTTGTTCTAGCGTTAGGCCGAGTCTATGGGAATAAAATCATCAATGGCTTCTGCGTCGGTTATATAGAACTGATCCGTGGCACACCACTCCTCGTGCAATTATTTATCATCTATTTTGGTCTTCCTTCTATTGGCATTATTTTTACTCCCATCCAAGCCGCCCTTCTTGGTTTATCCCTGAATAGCGGAGCGTACCAAGCAGAATATCTCCGAGGTTCGATACAATCGGTGGAATCGGGCCAGATGAACGCAGCCCGTTCCCTTGGGATGAACAAGCTGCAATCGATTCGGCATGTGATTCTCCCACAGGCATTGAGGATATCGATTCCCGCCTGGTCAAACGAGTTCATCTATCTACTACAGTACTCATCGATTGCTTACATCATCCAGGTCACAGAGCTAACCGCTGAAGGGAAATTCATCGCAGCTCACACCTTCCGATATCTTGAGGTCTTTGCGATGATCGCAGTCATCTACCTTGCGCTGACAATTATCTCAACAGAGATCATAGACCGGGTGGCAAAACATTTCAGTATCCCTGGGATTGGTGCTGCCAAACGTACCAGTCTTCGGGATCTATAAAAAAACTTATTCCTGAATCGGAGAAGAGGATTAAACAAACAGGTAATTTTCTTCTTATTCTACCATCATCTCTGATAAACTTGTTTTATTTCGAGTTTCTGTGAGTGAAAGTAAGAAACCAAGGAACGCTAAGAAGATATCCGTGACACAGAAACCGACCAGAGACAGCACCAGAATCTGTTCTGCAGTGACAGCGAAAAGAGTCGTGAAGATCAGAATGGCAGTGAACTCCCGAGTCCCCAGACCTCCAAAAGAGATCGGGATGAACCCTGCGACGTTCGCGATCGGGTACAACACAATGAACATGAAGTAGGGGATCTGAAGATCCAATCCGAGCATTATCAGATATTCCTGTGAAAAGACGATGACCCACGTGATAATTCCGATGAGATACGGGATGATTACGGCTTTGAACCTTGGGAAATCACTATAGAACGTGTCGACAAAGGCATTGAGCTGCGGTTTAACCTTTTTTGGGATAAGATACGTGATGAGAACACTGAAAAACTTCTCCCCCCGCTTTCTCCCTGAAAAATACAATACTGCCAGGCAGAATCCCACCATCCAGACGATGGTTATCGGAAACAACTCCGGGATCGTCCCAACTGCCAGGAACGCTCCGATTATGATCATTGCATAGATCGAAAATGAATGGACAAACGTATCAATAAGGGTGTTGATGAAGAGCTTGCCAAAAGGTTCCCCTGTTTTTTCCTTCATATACGGGATTCGCATCAGTTGTCCCATGTAACCGGGAGTGAAACTACCATAGAACATCCCAATAAGATATAACTTCAGAGAATCAAAGTATCCCAAAGTGATTTTTTGTTCCTTTAAAATCATCTGCCATTCTATGATTCGAATGATCAGCAAAGGGATGGTGAGAAGCAGGGCATAGACTACGTAGAGGAGATCAATAGAAAAAAATGCGGTGATGATTTTCTTTGGGTCTAATGAATAGATAATATACGCAAGGATACCAAGGCCGATGAAGGGTAGGATGAGTTTTAGTTTCCCAATAAGATTCTTCACCATGACACACTGGTGAATGGAAATGGTACTTTTATGTTTTGTTTATCAAAGAATACTCTCATGTGTGAGTGATCCGTACGACAAACGGACCGAACACAAACCCTGTACCGTTCCAATCTTCTGCGTATTTCACCTGCAGCTGTAAGGAGATTTTTCCAAGCCCAAAAATAGGTGTATCTGGTTGAATGAAGAGTGTATCTCCAACACCAAGGGATGCAAACGAATCAATTGAGGAGATATTGATCCGTCCAAATATCCCACCTTCGATAACAATACTCCAGGGAATATTGCTCACGGGTACCTCTCCGTCATTTGCAATCGATGCTCTCACAAGACCTCTGCCACCGACCACATCGCTAATGCGGAGTTGGGGTTTGACCCCTGATGCGTTTTGGAAGCTGACCGCGGGGTCCCCGAACAGATTTGTCTCATAGTAGACCCATCGCATGCAGGACCGCTGGATCATGAACAGGTTATCTTCTTTAGAGTCATGGTTCGCCCGTCCGATTTCCTTGATATTCTCCCCGAACACCGCGTCCCAGAACTGCCGATGGAATCGTTGAGAGTCTCCATCCGTGCTATACGACCAGAAGAATCCGTATCGAGCGTTCCAGATTCCAGCGAATGCTCCCTGGGTGTTTTTCACCGTAAAATACTCAGCGATGCAATCATTACCCTCCGGATTATCGAATCCACCAGACATGCAGCCTTGGGAATAGACAAAACAGAAGTTATGATCATTGGTCAGAGTACTAGCATCACTATTGTACATCCTCATGTTGTATTCGTAATACGCGTGTCCATCATGGTTGATGAGATGGACCCCATTGTTGATCCTGTTGATGATCTCCTCTTTTGGCCATCCTGTCCCCCAGGGGTTCAGTGGATCAAAACCGGGGTAGAGTTCATCATAGAGCCTGTCGATGTTATAGAGACTAGCCGGGATGCCGACGGTCGTAAAACCGTTTTCACTGGATCCATTGATGAGTTGATTCAAGGTCGTACCACCAAAGGAAGCAATCCCGTAATCACCTAGGTATTCACCAGCAAAGGTCGCTTCACCAAGATACGTGTCTCCTGATGGTAATGAGAGGTATTCCACGGTCTTCTGGACGAAATTATCCACCTCATTTGTGTTATCTACACAGGCGCGACCGACGTAGACGTCAGCGATGAGGTCCACATCCGTCCCATTCTCTCCATCATTCGGTTCTCCCCAGTACTCGTCACCATCGGAGTTAAACGGTCCGTCCAGACATGCGTAATACAGGTCCGCTGGCATCAGAGTATCATAAGGGGTGACGTTCTCATCCATCCCCTCGACATACAGCATCTTCGCAGGGATGCTATCGGTATCGCCCCCTAGGAGGACGTAGCTGATTCCAAGGGTCGCGTAGACTGTCTGTAGATACGCTCGGATGGCTTCCGGGGTGTCCCCTCCGACATCAGATAAGGTTCTGATGATGGTTTTTTTCCCGGTCGCATTGTGTTGTTCTGCTAACGGCAGGAAACCGTTCCTGAACGCATCGGTCGTCAGAATCAGAAGATCGTACTGCTCTGAGAGGATCGGAGCATTGAATGGTTGTTGATACGAGACCTCTGCAGAAGGGTTCTGTATTTTTGAAAGAAGCTCAGAACGATCAATCGGTGAATTCCTATACATGACATTCTCATGAAGTTCCTTGGACAAACTCACTGTTATGGTCAACGATGGATAATAAAACACGTCCCCCGTAGCTGGGATGTATTGAACCGGGGATAGTAAAAGGACTAGTATGGAATATCCTCTGAACTGATAGACACCAACCTCTGAGAAGAGTTCTCCGGGGAACTCCTCATTTGATTGATATAAGAGTTGATCTGGTTGAGGAACAACCTCTGGTGCGTTAGGGATGAGTGGCACAGGAGCACCACACGGGACAATGGTCAACCCTGAGCCAACCTGGGTCCTTTCACCGGTGATCGTGATCGAGTCTATTGTCGTATCTGCGGGGAGTAGAAGGTAGGCTCCTTTTGTTGGCAGTAATGGTTCTCCTGGGTTCCCCGAACAGGGTGCACCCTGGATGATCACCTGATGGTATAGATTATCTCCAAGACTGATTGGTGTTATGACCGGTGATGGAAACGAGTATGTCATGATGATCGTATCAGGGGTCTCTTCTGATATTGCTGTACTCGTCACGGAAAACATTGAGGCAAATACGAGAACTGAGATGCATATCACCTTAATTCTTCCCCTGCTGAAACAAAAATTATTCATCAGTATATCCCTCTCTGTTCCTATCTATTCTCTTTACGATTTATATACTTATCCTTCCTGATGTTCTCCTTGTAACTCATGAAGGATGATCTCTGCGGTCCATCGCGCAGCATTCCCAGCAACACATGTACATTTATCGACATGAGCCCCTGCTTTCTCAAACGCCTCATATTCTTGCTTGTCAAGGAGGTTATAACTTCGCCCAAAGATCTTTTTTTGGACTCCGCAACAGAGGGCTGAATTATACTCCTCTATGAATTTATCATATAGTTGTTTCGTGTACTTGAATACCCGTCGTTTCTTCTCCCCGTCAGAAAACTCTTGGTAGGTCCTACCCACCAGCAGACCTATCGCTATCATCCCGCCGGCGAGCGCCCCGCAGGTTCCCTCTGAAGATAATGCAGTGCCACCAGACAGACCCTGAGATGCTTTAAAAACAGCATCATCTCCTATCCCGAGAGTCTCCTTTAATGCAGCAAGCACGCACTGGGGACAACTCCCGAGTCGTGCCTCATACTGAAACGCACGGCTGTACACTTCGTCTAATAGTTCGTTTTGAGATGCCATGTGGATCTGAAACAGATTCTAGGATATTAGTACTTGCCTGATACGCAGGAGTTTTTGCAGCTTCATCTGAATGAACGAGAAATGCGGAATCGACACTGCTGCTTCTTTCATGTGGAATAAGAATGCCTGATTGTCGATTACGACAAAATCAAAAAGGACAGACGCATGGTCCGCTTTTTCGATACTGATTCGAAAGGTCTTACCATATTCAAGCCCAAGGACGTAAGTTCTGCTATTAACAATGATACCTTTAGCAGTATGATCCGTGTCTCGCCCGGTTGCATTAATTAGTACTTGAACCAATAGCACACCCACAACCTTCTCCTACGAAGACATTGATTGTGATGTTTGCATCAAATTCTACTGGTGTGGTCATACTTTTTTTTTTTTGGTGTTAGAGACATTTCCTGCATTTGCCACAACGATTAAAGAAAAAACTACGACGAATACCACCGCCATTTTCACGACGACTGACGATATATTTTTCATATGTTTTTCTCCTTATTAGTATATATTTAATACTCATTAATTATTTATGGTTTTGAACACACAACTCGCCGGACTATAAACAAAAACTGCTGATTTCTGCAAAGAGGAAATCTTTATTAGTTCCTTTGTTCTACGACAGTTGATTTCTATGGATGAGGACGTTATTTTTATCAAAAGTGATGAAGAAAAGAGTGTTACCAAGAAACCCGGGAAACTCTATCGATTAATGGTCAAATCTCATAAGATGGAGGCTATCATCGCTGAAATCGATCCTCACACCGAATCAAAACGCTTCCAACACGATGGAGAAGAAATGCACCTTGTCCTCGAGGGAGAGATGGAATACACCGTTGGTGAGAAAACCTATAAACTCTCTGTTGGGGACATCTTGTGGCATAAATCCATGCTGGTGCATCAGGCGAAAAACGCTCATTCAAAAAAAGTCGTGTACATGACGATAGGGACGCCGCCAAGCTTCATGTCAAGCATGGTCTAACTCATCGAAATACAGACAATCACCGCTGAGGATCTTCTTGGTTTCTCCCGTTGAGGTTAGCAGGAGAAGAAACCCGGACTTGTCGACGTCAAAGGCTTTTCCTTCCAGGGTACCGGTCATAGTTTTCACCCTGACGTTTTTTCCTAGTGTGTCCGAATATGTTTTCCATTCGTCGATGATTTCATCCCATCGTTGTTCTTGGTAACTCTTGTAATAGTGTTCAAAAGCCGTGATGAATGTATTGAGGAATTCATGATAATCGACTGGGTTTTGCAGTTCATGGTGCAACGAGGTGGATCTTGTTTGTATCCTAGACGATAGATCCTTGAGGTCCACCGCAAGATTGATCCCGACACCAACAATGACGTAATCAATCGATTGTCCCTGCCCTTCTGATTCAAGCAGGATACCAGCGATCTTCCGTCCGTTCACCCGGACATCATTTGGCCATTTGATGGTCGCATGGACCTTATAACTTCTGATGGTTTTTGCTACCGCAAGAGCTGCGACAAATGCCAACAGTGATGTTTTCTCATATGCGCTCTCTGGTCGGAGAATCAACGAAAGATACAATCCACCTTCTGGTGATTCCCATCTACGTTCATAACGACCTCGCCCCTGTCGCTGGGTCCTGGCGATGACGACTGTTCCTTCCTGGGCACCAGCTGTTGCAAAATCCCTTGCGGTCGCATTCGTAGAATCCACGATATCAAAAACACATGGTTTTTTCAGAAAATCAAGATTGTGTAAGGACGTCTTGGTTTTTTTTACGAATGCTGACTCTTTCATCATCCTGTGATAATCACTTATTTCGGTTGTGATCCGCTGTTCGAAGCAATGATCACCGCCTGAACAGCTGCCATGGCTGCAGCAGTCTTCGGACCAGTCGATTGCGCTTTGGTCTCCTGAACGTATTTCACGACCTGATCAAGGATGTTGTATCGTGGGATGAAGCTCGTGTCATAGACACCGGAGCGCCATTGCGGGTTGTTCATGACCACCTGGTGGAACGGGATGTTGTGACGCACACCACTGATCTGGAATTCCCAGAGTGCCCGTTTCATCCGCTCTATCGCCCGTGGTCTATCTTCCCCCCAGACGATGAGCTTTGCGATCATCGAATCATAAAACGGTGGAATCGTAAAACCAGGGTACACCCCTGAATCAACACGGATGCCCGGGCCACTAGGCTCAGCATATCGAACGATCTTCGCAGGAGCAGGCATGAAGTTATTCAACGGGTCCTCTGCATTGATCCTGCATTCAATCGCATGACCACGTGGATGGATATCCTTCTGGTCATATTCAAGCTCTAAGCCGGATGCGACACGTAGTTGTTCCCGTGCGAGGTCGACACCGGTCGTGACCTCCGTGATCGGGTGTTCCACCTGCAGCCGGGTGTTCATCTCAAGGAAATAATATTTCCCGTCTTTAAACATGAATTCACAAGTACCCGCATTATAATACCCAGCGGTTTTTGCGGCAAGGACTGCTTGTGTACCGATTTCTTTTCGAAGTTCCGGTGTCAACGCGCAGGAGGGTGTCTCCTCGATGAGCTTCTGATGACGTCGCTGCACACTGCATTCCCGCTCAAAACAATGGATCAAATGACCTTTTTTATCACCGATCACCTGATATTCAATGTGACGTGGGTTATCAATGAATTTCTCGATGAAGACGGAATCATCCCCAAACGAGTTCTTCGCAAGCTGCCGTACGGTCGCCAGGGCTTTCTCCATTTGCTGTTCGTCATTGACCTGTACGATCCCGATCCCACCACCACCAGCTGATGCTTTCAACATCACAGGGTAGCCTACCTCATGGGCGATGTCTTTCGCTCGTTCATGGTCCGCGATCGCCTCGGTGACACCAGGGACAACATTGACTCCCGCCTGGATCATGGATTTCTTCGAATCGATTTTCGATCCCATCAGCTTCATCGCGGAAACCGGTGGACCGATGAATTCGATGTTGTTTTTCTTACACATCTCTGCAAACTCGGCGTTCTCCGCCATGAACCCATACCCAGGATGGATTCCCTCAGCACCTGCTTTCAATGCCACATCGATGATCTTTTGTTTATTCAGGTAACTTTGACTTGCTGGGCCGGGTCCGATGTTATATTTCTCGTCAGCGTATTTCACGAACAACGCCTGCTGATCTGCATCTGAGTACACCGCGACGGTAGCAATCCCGAACTCTTTACAGGCTCGCATGATACGGATCGCTATTTCCCCTCGGTTTGCAATTAGGACCTTATTCAGCATATCATATCACCATTTCTAGAGAATCTGCATGAGAAGATCGCCACTACTTACCGGAGCTCCCTCTTTACAGAAGATTTCCTTGACTTCTCCTTCAGTTTCGCATTTTATCTCTTGTTCCATCTTCATGGCTTCAATCGTCGCGATGACATCTCCTTTCTTGACTTTGTCACCTTTCTTTACTTTCACTTTCAGGATGGTTCCTTGCATGTTTGATTTGATGCCGCCCTCGATATCCTTTGGTTTTTCTGGAGTAGTACCTCCAGCCCCCGCAACGAGGTACCCGCCTGAGGGGATAACTTTGACTTCATAGGGTTCTCCATCGACCTCGACTTGGAATTCTGTGGGGATTTGTACAGGTCCTCCTCGTTTCTCTGGTGGTTGTGTTTCAAGCCAGAGCTGTTTTACTTCAGGGAATGATTGTTTTACCATCGCTCTAGTGAATACATGATCGATAGGCAGTGGAAGATTATCTGAGGTAAACTCAGCGATTGCCTGCCCTTTTAAAAATTTCAGACCGACCTGTGGATAGAGGATGTAAGTCATGATGTCCTCTTCTTTTTTAATCAGTGATCCACCGTCGATTTCCTTTAGTTCCTTCTTCTTTTTATCCCAGAGTGGTTCAAGTAAATCGGATGGTCGACAGTCAATGACCTCTTCTTTCCATGTTGGTCCCAGGACTTTTTTCATGATCTCTGGTTTTATCTCAGCCGGGGGTTTACCGTACATCCCACGACAGTAATCCTTGGTTTCTTTCGGAATAACTTTGTATCGTCCATGCAGCACGTTCATCACTGCTTGCACCCCGACCACTTGGCTCGTAGGTGTTACCAGTGGTGGAAATCCTAGTTCTTCTCGCACCCGCGCAGTCTCATCAAGGATCTGACGGTATTTATCACGCGCACCCTGCTCCTCGAGCTGGAAAATCAGATTGGAAAGCATTCCACCGGGGATCTGATGAAGAGTGACACTTGGGTCGACCTTCAGGGCATCAAAGCGATGGAGATGTCGGTACTTCTCCCAGACTTTGAGGAAATATGTCCGGCATTCGATAAGCAACTCTAAATCATACTTTGTGTCCCATTCTGTTCCTTGAAATGCGGCAACTACACTTTCCGTAGCAGGAGCTGCTGTTCCTCCCGAGATTGGCGACATCGATGTATCCAGGATATCAGCACCTGCTTCGACGGCACGTTGATAAGCCATCCCGGTCATCCCGCTCGTGTAATGCGAATGAAGATCCATTGGTAGGTTCACACCAGCTTCTTTGGTTCCTTTGATGATGTCATAGGCGCGTTTCGGCGAGATCATCCCCGCCATGTCCTTGATGCATACAGAGTCAGCGCCCATCTTCTTCAGCTCGATGAATTTATCAACGAAATAATCGACGGTGTGAATCGGTGAAATGGTATAGCTCAGACACGCCTGGACATGAGCTCCGTTTTCTTTTGCTGCCTGCATCGGGACTTTCATGTTACGAAGATCGTTGAGTGCATCAAAAATACGGAAATAATCACATCCGTTCTTCTTCGCCATGTAAATGAATTTCTTTACGACATCATCCGGAAAATTCCAGTATGCCACAATGTTCATCGCCCGCTCCAACATCTGCAGAGGGGTGTTTGGCATTGCTTTTTTCAACTTGTTCAATCGCTCCCAGGGATCCTGGTTCAGATACCTTATGCACACATCATAGGTAGCACCACCCCAGACCTCGAGGGAGAAAAATCCGATCTCGTCAAGTTTTTCCGCTATCGGAAGCATGTCTTCTGTTCGCATTCGTGTGGCTAGTAACGATTGATGCCCATCTCGTAAAATCATTTCATGTAGTTGTACCATAGTATGTTCCCTCCAGTCCCCAACAGTATTTTCTTGTCTATTGAGTGGATGGTTTAAACGAGAAAGGGTATTCTGTGAACCTACTTAAATATGGTGGCTTAATTCCGTTAATCTTAAAAGATTCGTAAGGATAAAAAGAGAGGGTCTATAGGACTCCGAGGGGTTCTAAACGACCCCGAATATAGCCCTGGGGGTCTTTTAACGTCTACGGTCCTCATTTTCAAGCCCTTTGGATAATTACTAATTACTTTTATGTGAATCAAAATGACTATTCCTCAGACATCATTTCAGACAATTTCGGATGGTCGTTGTAATCTACATTTAAAAAGACAGAAGAACCAAAATAAAAATGATAACCCAAAGCGCCTAAACTAATACCCGTAAAACCAATTACCCCTACATGATATTCATACAAGGCACTTAATCTTGGTATGGGGA
>JGI20215J15232_1000072_pt1 | contig 31123 bp, 25 predicted proteins | sample WetSurMetagenome_2_FD_15232 | JGI IMG/M metagenome (IMG submission 15232) | reverse complement strand
GCCAACGCTGGACGACTATAAAAGGGTCGCGGAGAAGTTCAATAAATGCGGCGAAATAAGCAGATCGGCAGGGGTCCAGCTCTATTATCACAACCATTCCTTCGAGTTCGAGCCGATGCAGGGAACAACGCCATACGAGGAAATGCTGAAGATATTCGACAAGGACCTGGTAAGGCTCGAGATCGATGTTTTCTGGCTGACCGTTGCGGGGCTCGATCCGCTTGCCTGGATGAAAAAGCTGGGGGACGGGCTTCTGTTCCTTCATATGAAGGACCTGAAGAAGGGTTCAAAAACAGGGATCTACACCTTTGACATTCCGGAGGACAGCTTTGTCGAGCTTGGGACCGGAATGCTCGACTACAGGGCAATACTTACCGAAGCGCGCCGCAAAGGGATCATATATGCTATTATTGACCAGGATTCGACACAGATGACGGATAAGATTGCAAGCGTCAGGCAGAACTGTGAATATATTAAGTCGCTCGCGATATAATCAGCCGGAGGTTGTCTCATAATTAACTTTTAACTGCAATGAGCTCAAAGAAGCAGCAAAGACCGCAAAGGCATTACCAGGCTGACCTCTGAAGGATTTAAGAAGTCCCCCTGGCTGCCGGCAGGCAGGGAAAGGAAAAGGAGATGTGTGCCAACAAAATCCGATATCGAAATTCTGAAGAATTAAAAGGTAGGCAGGATTATCGGATTTGACATTCTGATACACCTTCCTGATGTTATGGTTTCCCGGGGATAATTTTTGTACCTTCATCCCCTGAATTTTTTCTAAACTTCATGGAAGAAACAATAAGGATAGGGATCCTCCGTGAAACCAAGAATCCGCCCGATCGCCGCGTACCGTTCTCGCCCCCACAGATAGTTGCACTTCAGGAGCTGTACCCGGAGGCGGAATTCTTTGTCCAGCCGAGCGATATCAGGTGCTACAGCGACGAGGAGTATGAGTATCTTGATATCCCCCTGAAGGAGGATCTTCATGATTGTGACATCCTCATGGGCATAAAGGAGGTTGACAGGAGGACACTCATCGAAGGAAAGACATACCTGTTCTTTGCCCATGTGGCCAAGAAACAGCATCATAACAGGGAGCTCCTCCGGGAGATAATCCGGAAAAAGATCAGGCTTACCGACTTTGAATACCTTTCGACCCCCAGGGGCGACAGGGTAGTGGCATTCGGCAGGTACGCAGGGATTGTCGGTGCATACAATGGTCTGAGGGCCAGGGGTATCAATACCAATAAATTCAGGCTGAAGCCTGCATACCATTGCCGCGATCTTGCGGAAATGTGGGCCGGGCTCCGCCTGATCAGCCTCAATCCCGGCCTTAAGGTGCTCGTCACAGGGACGGGAAGAGTTGCTGGCGGGGTTATGGAGACCCTTAACGTATGCAATTTTGTTAAGGTCGGTTCCGAGGATTTCCTGAACAGGGAGTTCGATGTCCCCGTGGTTTGCCAGATCGGTCCTGAGCATTATGTAAGGCACAAGGGGGGGCTTGCATTTGATTTCAGGCATTTTGCCAGGCATCCGGAGGAGTATGAATCTTCGTTCCTGCCATACGCAAAAGTGACAGATATCCTCATTACCGGACATTACTGGGATCCCCGTTCCCCTGTATTTTTTACCAGGGAACAGATGACCGCAAATGATTTCAGGATCTCGGTGATCGCAGACATAAGTTGTGATATCAACGGCCCGGTTCCTTCAACAATCAGGGCCACCACGATGGCAGATCCATTCTATGATTATAATCCACAGGTCGGGGCAGAGGAGCCTGCATTCTCACGGCCCAAAAATGTGACTGTAATGTCGATCGACAACCTGCCCGGCGAACTTCCCCGGGATGCATCGGCCGATTTCGGGTCTCAGCTTATAAACAGCGTCATCCCGGAGCTGTTTTCATATCTCAATACCGGCATGATCGAAAGAGCAACCATAACAGAAGGGGGACACCTGACCAAAAAATTCGCCTACCTTGAAGATTTTGTGTCGGATAACACATAATTTTTTTTATTTTCGGTTGTTTTTTATTTAGGGACATTTCCTTTGATTGATGAAGATTAGTTTTCTGGGACCAGCATATCCTTACAGGGGAGGACTTGCAGCTTTTAACGAGAGGCTGGCCAGGCAGCTGGTGTCAGAATGCAAGGAAGTGGATATCCGCACTTTCAAGCTGCAGTATCCCGGGATCCTGTTCCCCGGAAAGACCCAGTTCACCGGGTCTCCACAGCCTGAGGGACTAAGGATAGTCCGTGAACTTAATTCAATAAATCCGTTTAACTGGATCAGGACAGGGCTTAAACTAAAAAGGGAAAGACCCGACATCCTGCTCATAAGATACTGGATCCCCTTCATGGCGCCATGCCTCGGTACCGTCGCGAGGATCGTGAAGGCAAACAAATACACCCTCATAATTTCCATAGTCGACAATGTATTTCCGCATGAGAAAAGGCTTGGCGACAGACTTCTTACAAAATACTTCATGCGGTGCCTCGACGGGGCGGTGGCTCTCTCATACACGGTCCAGAAGGATATCGAGTCTTTCAGGAACGACATCCCGCTAGGGCTTACCTACCACCCGATATTCGATAACTACGGCCGGAAAACCTCAAGAAATGAGGCGCTTAAGGCCCTGAAGCTTGACCCCAAGCCTTCATACCTGCTCTTTTTCGGCTTTGTCAGGGAATACAAGGGCCTCGATCTTCTCATTGAGGCATTTGCAGATTCGAGGCTCAGGGGTAAGAATCTCAAACTGCTTGTTGCGGGTGAATTTTACAATAACGAGGAATCCTACAGGAAGCTGATATCAAAATATGGCCTCGAGGATGATGTGATCATTTACAACCGTTTCATTGACGACAATGAAGTCGGCCTTTTCTTCAGTGGCGCCGATCTTGTTGTCCAGCCGTACAAAAGCGCCACGCAGAGCGGAGTTACGCAGATCGCATACCAGTTCGAAAAGCCGATGCTGGTGACCGACACGGGCGGGCTGAAGGAAATCGTGAAGCATCAGAAATGCGGATACGTGGTGAAACCCGAACCCGGCGAGATTGCCGACGCGATACTGGATTACTTTGTTAATGAGAGGAAACACGTATTTACGGAATGCGTAAAGCAGGAGAAGTTAAAATTCTCCTGGAGTAAGATGACCGATACCATTAACGAGGTTTTCTACAAATGCCTTCTCCAGCAGCTTATTAAAGCATTGTGAGTTTCTTGTTTCACTGACACAGTGATGCTCTGTGACTTCTCCGTGCTCTCCGTGTAAGTTCTTGTCTATTATTCCAGATTCACACTTTCCCTGACCAGATACTCATTCCGGTCCGGAGAGCTGCGGCTGATCAGTTCGCCCAGGAACCCGGTGAGGAAAAGGAATGAACCGATGATCATTACCGTAAGTGCAATATAGAAATAGGGGCTGTCGGTGACCAGGGGGGCCCTCAGATGCCGCTGCACATAAACGAGCTTGCTGATGCCGAGATATCCCGCCATCACGAAACCAATGAGGAACATAAGCGTGCCCAGGGAGCCGAACAGGTGCATCGGGCTTTTGCCGAACCTGGTAATGAATCCGATGGTCAGAAGGTCGAGGTATCCCTTGATGAACCTGTCGAGCCCGTATTTTGTAACGCCGTATTTCCTCGGGCTGTGGGCGACGACTTTCTCCCCGATGCTGTGAAATCCGGCTTTCTTCGCGAGCATGGGTATATACCTGTGCATTTCACCGTACACTTCGATGCTCTTGACCACCTCATTCCTGTATGCTTTCAGGCCGCAATTGAAATCATGAAGCCTGATGCCCGAATAGATCCTGGCAGTGCTGTTGTAGATCCTGCTTGTGAACCGTTTCACGAACGGATCGTACCTCTTCCTCTTCCAGCCCGAAACAAGGTCGTAGCCTTCATTGCGGATCATCGCAACAAGCCCGGGGATCTCGTCGGGGCTGTCCTGCAGGTCCGAATCCATGGTTATCACCACATCACCTGAGGCAATAGAAAACCCGGTATGGAGCGCGGCCGCCTTTCCGTAGTTCCGCCTGAACCTTGTCCCTTTGATAAAGCTGTGTGCGCCCGCAAGTTCCCTTATCCTTTCCCATGACCTGTCAGTGCTGCCGTCGTCGACAAAAATGAGCTCAAAGATATACTTCTCATTCCTGCACACCCTCTCTATCCACAGGGCAAGCTCGTCGACCGATTCTTCCTCGTTAAATACGGGGACCACTACTGAGAGATCCATAGGACCTGGAATTTATTTTAATTCAGGGTTATCGATAAGGGGATTGCCCTCTTTCCTGACAAAAATGGCAACGATAAGCGACATGATGGTCCCGGTGAGCATACTGCCGAAAATGCTTATGGGTGCCATTATCTCGGGCTTCATGATCTTTTTCTGGATCCTCAGCCCTGAATCGATTGCTTCCTGCGGCATGCCTCTTTTCTGCATCATTTCCTCTGACATGGCAAGTGACTTGTTGACTAACCCGGTATCGATGAATTTATAAAGGATATAGGAGAAAATGGCCGCGATGATCGAGCAGTACAGGAAAATGACAACTCCGGCGCCCACGGCTCTCCCGTAATCGATGTACCCGTGCAGGTAATTGTCCCTGTATGATTTTACAAGGAAGAAGAGTACCACTATCTGAACCACAAAAAACAGGTACCCCAGGCTTTTGTTGAAGGTCTGATCAAAAAAATACAACACCAGGGTAAAGATTATACCAATCATCCCCAAAATCAGCCCGTTGGTTAAATTCGCTTTCCAAACCGATACATTTTCTTCCATGATTTGATATTTTTAATTGTTTCTTCAGTTCAGCTGGAGCAAATATAGTTGAATTCCATTAACGAGCGGAGCGGGCGCTGTTGAATAATTATTTGTTCAGGAAGAGGAAATTTCCTATTTTTGCACCGGGTAAGTCTTATACGACCAGCTCCTGCTGAACTCCCCCAGGGCCGGAAGGTAGCAAGGGTAGGCAGTCGCAGCGGTGCGATATAAGTAGCTTACCCATTTTTTTTAGTACTTAAAGTGTGGACTTTTGAGTGTGGAGTTTGGGTGTGATGTTTGAAGTGTCCTAACTTTGCCTTAAACTTAAAGCTATGCTGCTCAGGATGTACCAGTCAAATCCTAATCCGAAGCACGTCCGGATGGTCGTTGAAGTGCTGGAGAGGGGAGGGATAATAATCTATCCCACAGATACGGTATATGCCATGGGATGCGATATCAAGGCGAACAAAACTATTGAAAGGATAGCCCGGCTGAAGGGCACCAATCCGGATAATCCTGATATGTCGCTGATATTCCATGATATGAGTCAGCTTTCCGAGTATACTGTCATCCACGACAACACGATATTCAAGCTTCTCAAAAGGAACCTGCCGGGCCCTTTCACATTCATCGTGCCGGCAAACAACCAGATACCCAAGCTTTTTAAGAACAAGAAGAAAACTGTCGGGATAAGGATCCCCGACAACAACATTGTTCTCGAGCTTGTCAGGGAGCTTGGCAGGCCGATAATAACAACATCCGTGCACGATCCCGATGAAGTGATAGAATATACCACCGATCCTGAATTGATCCACGAAAAATACCGCGATATCGCTGAGATCGTCATTGACGGGGGGTACGGCAGGAACGAAGCATCCACTATCGTTGACTGCACATCTGAGGAAATATTAGTTGTCCGCCAGGGACTTGGGAATCTGGAGCTATAGGGACTGAACGCTGTTGTTTAACAACGGAGTAACTCAGAGTATTTCGCAGTATCTTGCAGGAGCCCTGAAAAAGGCACGGCAGCTATTTATAGAATCCCCTTGTGAACAGGATCAGGAATGCAAGCAGTTCAAGCCTTCCAGCAAGCATCAGACCGGAAAGGAACCATTTTGCTGTACCGGGCAGGTCAGCGTAGCTGCTGAATGGTCCGAAATCACCGATTGAGGGGCCTATATTGCCGAGCATTGATGCAGCGGTGCTGAAAGAGGTGACAACATCCTTGTTCATCAGCGAGACACCGATCGCCCCGGCGCAAAGCACCATGAAATAGATCGCGATAAAGATCAGCAGGTTGTAAACGATAGTCTGTGGAACGATCCGGTTATCTATCCTGACAGGAAGATAGGCGCTGGGATGTATCAGCCTGCGGGTCTCATTACGGCTGTTCCTGGTCAGCATCAGGAGCCTCACCGTTTTGATGCCCCCGCTGGCGGTGCCTGTCATTGCCCCGGTGAACATGAGGATGAACATGATCAGTATGAGGAAACTGCCCCACGAGTTGTAATTAACAGTATAATAGCCTGTTGTAGTGATCACGGAAATAACATGGAAAAATCCCAGCCTCAGGGACCTGATGAACGGTATCCCGGAACCGAGGTGGAGAAGGAGGGTGACGACCGTTCCGAACAGGACTATCAGCAAAACATAGAACCTGAATTCTGTGCTTCTGGTAATTTTCCCGAAGTTCTTTTTTAGGGCGAAATATACGAGTGTGAGGTTGACACCGGCGAGGAACATGAAGACCATGACGACCAAGTGGATGTATGGCGACGGAAACGAAGCCAGGCCGTTGTTCCTGGTCGAAAATCCGCCCGTTGAAAGGGTCGACAGCGAATGGCATATCGAATCGAAAAGAGGCATTCCGCCGATCACCAAAAGTATTATTTCTGCAAAGGTCAGGGCAGCGAAGATGAAGATCAGTCTTTTTGCAGTTTCCAGGGCCCTAGGATTTATCTTGTCGGTTTTCATTCCCGAAAGCTCATTTGTCGACAACTGGATATTGAGGGTTTTGATTACGGGGAGCACGTAAAGGGAGAGTGCGATGGTCGCCAGCCCGCCAATCCATTGTGTCAGGCTTCTCCAGAACAGGATGCCGCGCGGCAGGGATTCTACATCATCGAATATCGTGGCGCCTGTAGTGGTAAATCCCGACATCGATTCAAAAAATGCATCGGAAAAACTATCGGCCGCCCCGCTGATCACAAAGGGGAGAGTGCCGAAAAGGCTGAAAATGATCCAGATGCCGGCATTGATGACGTACCCTTCCCTGACCCCGTATACTCTTTCGGCATTGCGCAACGGTGTAAAAACCAGGACACCGGTAACCAGAGTGATCAGGGCTGAATAAACAAATGAACGGGCCTCATGCTCTCCATAGATCATGGAAACACCTCCCGAAACAAGCATGAACAGCCCTTCAAGAATCAGCACCTGGCTGAAGATCCTTGCTATAATCCTGAAATTGATCATACGGGATCAGCTGAAAAATTTAGAAATCTTGTCGTATGAGGTTGGAAGCGTGAATACCACAATTTTATCGTTTGCCTTTATGATAGTATCGCCGGTGGCAATGAACGGCACACCATCCCTTGTTCCACCGCCCACGATGGCATCCTTCGGGAACTCCATGCTGCGCAGGGTGCCTCTCGTTATTCTGGCATTGGCCGGCACGTTGAATTCGATAACCTCCGCCTCCGTCCCGGTCATGTATTTAACCTGGGTGACGTTCGGATTGGTCGTGTGACGGAAGATCCTGCTGGCTGCGGCGATCTTCTTGTTTATGATCGTATCTATGCCGATATTCTCAGCCAGGTTGATGTATTCCATATTCTCGACCTCTGCAATCGTCTTCTTGACTCCCATCTTTTTCGCAAGGAGACATGAAAGAATATTTGTCTCGGAATTTCCGGTCACCGATACGAACGCATCCATCCTCGAGATCCCTTCCTGCTCGAGCAGCTCGATATTCCTGCAATCCCCGTTGATAATGAGGGTGTCCTCAAGGATATCCGAAAGGGCTTCACATTTTGCAGGGTCCGAGTCGATGAGCTTGACCTCGCATTTCTTCTGCATGTATAGTGCGACATGCTTTCCGATCCTGCTGCCGCCGAGGATCATAATGCTTTTTGCCTCGAAATTCTCTTTCCCGGAAGTCTCCATCATTTCGTCGATCCCTTCGATCGTCGAAATGACATAGACCAGGTCGCCGAGCTGAAACTGCTCCTTTCCCCTCGGGATGATGGTCTTTTCAGCCCGTTTGATCGCAACAGCCCTGTATTTGTCGGTACTGTGACTTATCGATATCTCTTCCAGGCTCTTGTTAAGGATAGGGGCCTTCTCGTCGAGCTTCTGGACATACATTGCCAGCTTGCCGCCGCAGAATTCCATGAATTCGGTGGTCCCTGTTTCGTGGAGAAGGCTGAGCACCTCGCGCGCCGCAATCAGCTCAGGGTAAATCAGCGAATCGATCCCCAGCGATTTGAAGAACTCGAGAGTCGAATGTTCTAGATAATCGAGATTGTCAATCCTGGCAATCGTCTTAAGCGCTCCGAGCCGTTTTGCGAGTATTGACGCGGTTATATTGGTGTCTTCGCCGTGCGTTACGGCAATAAAGAGATCAGTCTTTTTCTGCAGAACGTCCTGAAGGATATTTATCGAGGTTGCGGAACCATTATAGGTCAGAACGTCCAGTGATGAATCTATCGGTTTCAGCCGGTTCTCTTCACTGTCGATTATGATGATCTCATGATTTTCATTCGAAAGCATTTTGGCAAGATGTGACCCTACTTCACCCGCCCCGGCAATAACTATTCTCATATCAGCTTGTTAAAAACCACAACAAAATAAGGTATAAATAGCATAATACTCAAGTTTTCCGTTCATTAATTTGTCAAGGGGCTGCCGGCTCTAAAGATCAGCAGTAAACGCACCGGATTCCCTCATATAATAAACTCCTGTTTCCCCTGACCCCTGGTCCGTGCTCTTTACCCGGAACGAGCTTTTTACCCTGGCAGTAACAATTACCACCGGCACTGGTTTAACAAACCTCAGGTTCCGTTCCACCGAAGGGTACTTCCCGTCAAGGATAACGAAATCGGGCTTTAAATCTTTTAATAGCCTGTTATTTAATGTTGAAGTGACCAGGATTGTTTTGGATCCCGCCCTGATTAATGTCATTTCCTGGTCGATGGAAGTTTTGGTGGTCCTGAGCCGTTCGGTGGCGGAATGTCTCGCGATTTCGGGGACAATCACAGAGGTATCAGTGAAGAGGTGAAGGCTTCGTCCCGAGATAATGCCGATGTTCAGGGTGCCGGTGGTGTTATACACTACCAACCCTGCATGCCTGCGAGGGAAATGGTCGCCTATGCAGCCGGCAGCCTCAAGGACCAGGAGGGCGAGTACCGGGATCGTTACCGGTAACGATCGCCTGTTTAGCACATAGCGCATGGTCAGAAAGACCAGGGTAAAAAGAAGCAGGGCCTGGCCGGATTTCATCCCGATATTCTCTATCGACGCGAAAGGCATCCGGGATGCCATCTCAGTAAGGAACCCTGTTGCGCCAGTCAGGAATCCCAGCACCCATGCTATGGGACGGGAAATAAACTCAAGCGGGTAGGTCATTGGGATGAAGCATGCAACAATTATCAGCAGGGATGACAATGGCACAATGATGACATTCGTCAGGAGGAACCACACCGGGAACCTGTTGAAGAGGGAGATGGTGAGTGGAAGGGTCCCTGCCTGTGCGGTGATCGTAACGGCTGCCGACTGCCAGATCTTGTCCCCGACCCATGTTCTGGTTTCTAGTTTTGTGTAAAGATCATTGTAAAAGCAGATTATAAAGATCACTGCCGAATAGGAGAGAAGGAACCCTGCATCAAAAAGAACTGAGGGCCTCCCGGCCATCAGGAAAAAGGCTGAAGCCAGCACTGAATTGATGCTGTTCGGGTTCCTGCGCATCATCTTCCCGGCAGTTATGAATGAATACATGAGGGTAGCCCTCAGTACCGACGGGGTGAGGCCGGTGACATAAGCAAAGAGCCAAAGAAAGATCACTGTGATGATTGCCCTGAGGTTATTGAGCCCGCCTTTCAGGAAAAAAAGAATGTTGAAGACAAACAGGCTCAGTATCACGGCATGAAGGCCGGAGACTGCCATTATATGCATTATCCCGGCCTTGACAAATACCTGTTTCTGATCCCGGTCGAGCATGCTTTTCTGGCCAAGGGTTATTGCGGCCACCAGTGCAAGCCTGTCGCCCGTGATCCCTCTTGTGCGGTACATGTCGATTATCTTTTCCCTGATTATCAGGGCCCTGTATCGCAGCTTTATGTGGCGCGGACGAACAACCTGCTTTATATCGGCCCTTCCCGCTATTGCATAGTACTTTACATTATTGTTTTCCATGAACTTCCTGTAATCAAACTCGTCGGGATTTCCCCTGTTGAGCACGGGTGAAGGTGTCAGCTTCACGAGGATGATATCGCCCGGAATATAGGTACAGGGCTGGGAGTCCTTTTTCAGGTAGAGCAAGACTGATCCCCTGACAGGTACGATCCTGGAGCTGTCAATTATCCTGCCTTCGGCTTTCAGCAGAAGGCTGAATGTCCTGGGCTTCTCCTCTGGGAATGCAGCAAGTGTGCAAATGTAACCGGCAGGTTTCGGAGGCAATTCCGAAAGGCGCTCTATTTCCGCAGTAAATAAAAGTGAACCGAGAAGACAGAATGAAATATTAAGGGGAATGCTGTAGAAAAAATTGATCAGCCTGCTGTTGAAGATTTTCGAAAGACAGAATCCTGTTAAGGCCAGCCCTGCGGCTGTACAGAGAACGACCATTCCCGGCCTGTAATAAAGTCCCGAAACAATACCCGCACAGAATGGCAGGCATATGCGAAGAAAGGGCACCTCTTTCAGTTGCACGTGTCAGCAGCGATAAGACAATGCTAATTTAGAACTGCCCGGGGACAGAAATCGGAAAAAGTGCGGAAAGTTATAAAATTGAAAGGTTATTGGCTATTGGCGATTGGTGATTAGTGATTGGTGGCCGGCTAGTCTGTCCTGCATGATTAGTTATCAGTTAATGGTCATAATCCACCAGTCATTATGCATTTACCTCCCCATCTCCACTGGGAGAGGGGGATACAGGGGGTGAAGCCGGTTGTCTGGACTGCTTGTTGCCGGTTGCTGGTTGCTGGTTGCTTTGCCTGCATTGCCTGCAGATCTTTCCCCTCCTTTTGAAGGAGGAGAAACTTGTCAGGTTTAACATCTGATCATAATAATTAGTAACTTCCTGAAATTGCTATATCACTGTTACGCAGTAATGCGTACAAATGATAAGCTTGAATATAATTACGAGTTTCCATCCTTCCTTGCATTCCGGCTCCTTCGTCCGACTGCAACAGTTTACACTAATTTTCACTACTTTTGTGCGCTGTAATTGACTATGGGCAGGATACTAGGCATAGATTTTGGCAGAAAAAGGATCGGGCTGGCTATTACTGATCCGCTGCAGATAATCGCTTCCCCGTTCAGGACTGTTTCAGGCGAAGAGTTTGAACCGTTCGTTACGGATTACCTGAAGACTGAACAGATCGATTCCTTTGTGGTCGGGTACCCTGTCCGCCTGAACAACACCCCCAGTGATTCTGTTAAGTATCTTGAACCTTTTCTCAATAGGCTCAGGAAACGGTTTCCCGGAATCCCGGTGCACCTTGTTGATGAGAGGTTCACGTCGAAAATTGCGCAGAGGAGCATGATCGACGGTGGAGTGAAAAAGAGCGACAGGCGGGACAAATCACTAGTTGACAGGATAAGTGCAGCGATAATCCTCCAGTCGTTCCTCGATTCAAGGGGGAAATTTTCGCAGTAACACTGACAAAATAAAAAGAATAACAAAGAATTCAATATGGTTTATCCGATAGTAATATATGGTCACCCGGTTTTGAGAAAAGTTGCCGAAGAGATTGACAGGGAATACCCCGGCCAGGCGGAATTGATCAACGATCTTTTCGAGACTTTGTACAAGGCTGAAGGATTGGGGCTTGCCGCACCTCAGATAGGTAAATCGGTAAGGATATTCGTGATCGACGGGAAACCAGCCGGGGATGATGATCCGGATCTTGCAGAATTCAAAAAGATCTTTATCAATGCACATATTATTGAAAAGAGCGGTGATCTCATGAATATGACCGAAGGATGCCTCAGCATTCCCAATCTCAGGGAGGAAGTGAACAGGGAATCCCGCGTTCGCATCACCTATTACGATGAGAACTGGGATTTTCACGATGAGGTCTATGAAGGTTATAAAGCCCGTATAATCCAGCACGAATATGATCATCTCGACGGTATCCTCTTCACCGACAGGGTGAATCCGCTACGCAGGAGGCTTCTTAAAGGTAAGCTGAATGCCATCAGCAAGGGGAAGTTCGAGGCAGATTACAGGACTGTGCTTCCCGGGCAGAAGTTCAGAAGCCTGTAGTCGAGCGATCATGCAATCGTGCGATCGAGCAATCATGCAATCTTGCAATTCGACTGCTTAATGTCGGGGAATAGCAGAATTGCAGAATACAGCAACCAGCAAACCAGCAAACAAAAAGCCGCCTTATCTGGCGGCTTTTTTATTTTAAATCATCAGTTTACTCTGGTTTGGCAACCGGCTCTACGGCTTTTGAGAAATCCATCGCAGCCAGTCTCCTGTAGACGTTGTACCTCCATTTGGCATTCTCTTCGGCGGCCTTGAAAAGGATATCTGCCTGTTCAGGGAATGACTTGATAAGGGAGGTGTACCTGACTTCAGAGTGAAGGAATTCCTGGAATTTTGTCCAGTCAGGCTCTTTGCTGTCGAGTGTGAATGGATTCTTTCCGTCCTTCTCGAGAAGGGGATTGTACCTGTAAAGGTGCCAGTAGCCTGACTTTACCGCAAATTCTTCCTGGGCCTGGGTCCTGCCCATGCCTTCCCTCAGGCCGTGGTTGATACACGGTGCATAGGCGATGATGAGCGATGGTCCCGGATAGGCTTCAGCTTCCTTGATAGCCTTCAGGTACTGCGAATTGCTGGAGCCCATTGCCACCTGTGCAACGTAAACGTATCCGTAGCTCATCGCCATCTGGCCAAGGTCTTTCTTCCTTATTTTCTTCCCGGAAGCAGCGAATTTTGCAACTGCGCCGGCAGGGGTTGATTTCGAAGCCTGGCCTCCGGTATTGGAGTAAACCTCCGTATCGAGGACAAGTATGTTCACATCTTCACCTGAAGCAAGCACATGATCGAGGCCTCCGTAACCGATATCATAGGCCCAGCCGTCACCGCCAAATATCCAGTGCGATTTCTTTATAAGGTACTGTTTGAGATCGAGTATCTGCTTTGCCACCTCTGACTTGTCATTCTCACAGGCAGCGATGACTTTTGCAGATGCACCCCTTGAGGGTTCAGCCAGGTCCTTGCTGGCAATCCACTCCTCAAATGCAGCTTTTGTTTCAGGATTAAGGCCGTTTGTCAGAGCTTCCTTCATAAGGCGTTCCAGGCGGCTCCTTAATTTACCGGCTCCGAGTGAAAGTCCGTAACCGAATTCAGCATTGTCTTCAAACAGGGAGTTGGCCCAAGCAGGTCCGTGGCCCTTTTTATTATGCGTGTATGGCATCGACGGAGCCGATCCGCCATAAATGGAGGAGCAGCCGGTTGCGTTTGAAATGATCATCCTGTCTCCGAAGAGCTGCGTAATTGCCTTGATGTAGGGTGTTTCGCCGCATCCTGCGCAGGCACCCGAGAATTCGAACAACGGCTGTGAGAACTGGCTGTTCTTTACATTCACAAATTTGTCGACGAGATTATCCTTGTAGCCGATCTTCTCATGCATGTATGTCCAGCGGTCAGCTTCATTGAGCTGTGTTCCGAGCGGCTTCATAATGAGGGCCTTGTTCTTTGCCGGGCAGACGTCGGCGCAATTGCCGCAGCCTGTGCAGTCGTAAACGCTGACCTGCATCCTGAACTTGTACTGCTTGAGAATCCCGGGGATCCCCTGGATGAAGTCGGTTCCGGCCGGTGCATTGGCTGCTTCCTCATCGGTGAGGAGGAACGGCCTGATAACAGCGTGGGGGCATACATAGGAACACTGGTTGCACTGGATGCATTCCTTCGGCTGCCATTCAGGTACGTTGACCGCTATGCCTCTCTTCTCATAAGCTGATGTCCCTGACGGGAATGTCCCGTCTTCCCTGCCTTTAAATGCACTTACGGGAAGATCGTCCCCTTTAAGGCTGTTTATCGGCTCTACCACTTCCCTTATGAATTCCGGAACATTACGAGTGTCAACGGCTTTTTTAACTTCAATGCCGGCCCATTCTGCAGGAACTTCCACCCTGGTTACCTGGCTGCCCCTGTCGACGGCGGCGTAGTTCATATTCACAACCTCTTCGCCTTTCCTGCCATAGGTCTTGTAAATGGCTTTCTTCATCTCCTTTTCAGCCTTTTCATAAGGAATGATGTTGGCGAGTTTGAAGAAAGCTGCCTGCATGATGGTGTTTGTCCTGGTTCCCAGCCCAAGTTCCTCGGCAATGGCAGTAGCATTGATTATGTAGAAATTGATGTTGTTGGCAGCAAGGTATTTTTTCATATGATCCGGAAGCCTCTTCCTGGTTTCTTCAACGTCCCAGATTGAGTTAAGAAGGAAAGTCCCGCCTTTCTTGAGGCCCTTGAGCATATCGTACTTGTCGAGATATGAGGGCACATGGCATGCAACGAAATCCGGTGTATTCACCAGGTAAGGCGAACGGATCGGCTTGTCGCCGAAACGAAGGTGTGAAGTGGTAATACCGCCTGATTTTTTGGAGTCGTATGCGAAATATGCCTGGCAATATTTATCGGTCGTATCGCCGATTATCTTTATCGAGTTCTTGTTTGCACCGACTGTTCCGTCGGAACCGAGCCCGTAAAACTTTGCTGAGTGTGTTCCCGGGAGTGCGACATTGATCTCAGGGAGAACCGGGAGGGATGTAAAGGTCACATCATCAACTATGCCAACCGTAAAGTGATTTTTCGGCTCCTTGATCTTCATGTTCTCAAAAACCGAAAAGACCTGTGAAGGAGTTGTGTCTTTTGAGCTGAGGCCGTATCTTCCTGCAATTATCGTTGGCCTGACTTCCCTGTCGTAGAATATTTCCTTTATATCGAGGTAAAGAGGATCGCCTGGTGCACCGGGTTCCTTGGTCCTGTCGAGGACCGTGATCTTCTTCACTGATTTGGGGAACACATTGAAGAAATATTTTGCGGAGAACGGGCGGTAGAGATGGACGGAAATGAGCCCGGCCTTTTCCCCTTTTGCAGCAAGGTAATCGATGACTTCCTTTGATGTATCGGTTATGGAACCCATTGCCACGATAATATTTTCCGCATCCGGGGCTCCGTAGTATGTAAATGGCTTGTAATCCCTGCCTGTGAGCTTGCTGATATCTCCCATGTATGAATTCACGACATCCGGGATCGGCTCATAGAAAGGATTGATGGCTTCCTTGGCCTGGAAGAAGATATCAGGATTCTGAGCGGTACCCCTGGTTACGGGATGTTCGGGATTCATCGAATTGTCGCGGAACCTTTTAAGTGCATTCAGGTCGAGGAGTTTCTTAAGGTCCTCCATTTCGAGCATTTCAATCTTCTGCACCTCGGCCGATGAACGGAATCCATCGAAGAAATGCAGGAACGGGATCCTTGACTTGATTGCGGTAAGGTGGGCAACACCTGCCAGGTCCATGATCTCCTGCACGCTTCCGCTGGCCAGCATTGCAAATCCGGTCTGTCGGGTAGCGTAGATGTCACCGTGGTCCCCGAATATTGAAAGCGCGTGTGCTGCCAATGTCCTGGCGCTTACATGAAAGACGCCCGGGAGGAGTTCAGCAGCGATCTTGTACATGTTCGGGATCATTAGCAGCAAACCCTGGGATGCGGTAAACGTGGTTGTCAATGCTCCGGTCTGGAGTGCTCCGTGCACCGCTCCGGCAGCACCGGCTTCCGACTGCATTTCGATAACCTTGACTGTTTCCCCGAAAATGTTCTTAAGACCATTTGCAGCCCACTCGTCAACGTACTCGGCCATTGTGGAAGATGGAGTAATAGGGTATATGCAAGCTACCTCGCTAAACATATACGCTACATGCGATGCGGCCTGGTTGCCATCGCATGTAATGAATTTCTTTGTAGCCATTTCGAAATATTATGGTTTAAGTTGGTTTGGAAAAGAAAGTGCAAAGATAGAAAAATATTCTTTTTTTTATCCGCCGTTCATCGAAATGAGGAACTCTTCATTCGACTTGGCCTGCATCAGCCTGTCGCGCAGGAACTCCATTGCTTCGACCGAATTCATGTCTGTAAGGTAATTCCTCAATACCCATATCTTCTGGAGTATGCTCTTGTTAAGAAGCAAGTCCTCGCGGCGGGTGCTTGAGGCCGGTATATCGATCGATGGGAATATTCTCCTGTTCGAAAGTTTTCGGTCGAGCTGGAGCTCCATGTTGCCTGTTCCCTTGAATTCCTCGAAGATGACATCGTCCATCTTTGATCCTGTTTCCGTGAGAGCGGTGGCTATTATGGTGAGCGATCCCCCGTTTTCGATATTCCTGGCAGCGCCGAAGAACCTCTTGGGCTTATGAAGGGCGTTAGAGTCGACACCGCCCGACAGGACCTTTCCTGAAGCGGGGGCCGTTGTATTGAATGCCCTGGCGAGCCTTGTTATTGAATCGAGGAGGATTACCACATCGTGTCCGCATTCCACGAGCCGTTTTGCCTTTTCAAGCACTATATTTGCTATCCTGCAATGTCTTTCGGCAGGCTCGTCAAAGGTTGAAGCGATAACTTCAGCCTTAACGTTCCTTGCCATGTCGGTCACTTCCTCCGGCCTTTCATCAATCAGCAATATCATCAGGTAAACCTCGGGATGATACCTGGCAATCGCGTTTGCGACCTCCTGGAGGAGGATTGTCTTACCTGTCTTCGGCTGGGCAACGATCAGCCCTCTCTGGCCTTTCCCGATGGGGGCGAACATGTCGATCACCCTGACCGAAAGCGAACCTTCTCCGGGGGAGCACAATGTGAATTTCTCATTTGGGAAAAGCGGGGTAAGGAAGTCGAACGGAACCCTGTCCCTGATATAGTCGGGGCTTCTTCCGTTTATCTCCTCGATCTTGATGAGAGGGAAATATTTCTCCCCTTCCTTTGGCGGACGGATGGTCCCCTTGATCGTATCCCCTGTCTTCAGTCCGAACAGCTTGATCTGCGACTGTGAAACATAAATGTCGTCAGGTGAGTTAAGATAATTATAATCAGGCGATCTGAGGAAGCCGTAGCCATCGGGCATTATCTCGAGGACGCCGGTATTATAGATGATGCCTTCAAAATCGTAAGGTCTTTCCTTTTTCTCTTCTTTCGTTTGTTGAACCTCCGGCGCAGATTCCTTAACAGGCGGTTCGATTATAATATCGCCCGGAACCGGTTCAGCAGATGGCTTAACATCTTCGTATATAGGTTCTTCTCCGTTCATCGGAAGGGTACTTTCGATCGTGATCTCCTCCTTCTCCTCCTTCACGGGGAAGCTTGGCTCCTTTGGCTTATAATCCGATTCCCTTGGGTCAAACGATAGCTCCCTTCTTTCGAAGCTTTTCTGGTTTCCCGTCCACCGGGGCTTCCTTATTTCGGGCCTCCTGCTATCCTGGCTACGCATCTGGTCACTTCTGTCATCCGGCCTTTCCTGCCTTTCCTGCCTATACTGCCTTTCCGGCCTTTCAGGCCTTTCCTGCCTCGGCGGCTGGTCACGGCGTTCGAAAGGAAGCGTATCCGGCTTTTTGAGGTCATCCGGTGAGACTGAAATTACCGACTCGACCGGCCTGCCTTTGCCAGCGTTGGGAGTTCTGGGCCTTTTCCCCTTTTTCTGCCCGAAATCGCGGTCCGGTGATTTCTGAACCGGAGGCGGGGCTGCTGGTGTAGTTTCAACAACAGCTGATTTCTTGTTTTCAGTGGCTTCAATGGCCTGCTGATCAAGAATCTTATATATCAGATCCTGCTTTTTAAGCGTCTCTGTTCGTTTAATCTTAAGCTCTTTCGCTATCTCCCTGAGTTCCGGAAGAAGCTTATTACTTAATTCAAGAATGTCATACATAGTCAATAATAAAAGTGATTGATTTTAAAAGATTGAATTAACTTATCTGGAAAAACCGGTTCTGGAAATGATAATGAGCCGTCAGGAAATTGCAGCAACTATATTACATATCTTAAAACCGGTGCAATATTAAAAAAAATAATTAATATTTTGTGTTAATTAATTGATAAAAGCGCAGGGGTAAATGCGGACTCCAACCAAATATGTGATATTCCACAGTGAGGAATATCGCCACCAATTTAGAACAAAATTATGATTTGGCAAAAAAAATTATCTCAAACTTCGGTTTGAGGATTTTTTTTATTAAAATTGTAGCCTAAGCCCGGCTTCTCTTTTCTAACCTAATCACTCCGGACCTGTTATGCGTCAGCTAAAGATTACAAAACAGGTTACTAATCGTGACACCCCATCCCTGGATAAATATCTTCAGGAAATCGGAAGGGTGGATCTTATTTCCCCGGAAGAAGAGGTAATGCTTGCACGGCGCATAAAATCCGGTGATCCGGATGCACTCGGCAAGCTGGTCAAAGCCAATTTGCGGTTTGTAGTTTCCGTGGCGAAGCAGTACCAGAACCAGGGGATGGGGCTTCCTGACCTGATAAACGAGGGGAACCTGGGCCTGATGAAAGCCGCACAGAGGTTTGATGAAACGAGGGGATTCAAGTTTATCTCGTATGCCGTATGGTGGATCCGGCAGGCGATCCTGCAGGCATTGGCGGAACAGGCAAGGATTGTACGCCTGCCAGTGAACAAAATCGGATCCATAAACAGGATAAACAGGGCTTTCGCGAGGCTTGAGCAGGAGTATGAGCGGGAACCCTCTTCCCAGGAGATCGCCGAAATTCTCGAAATGATCCCCGAGGATGTCAAGGAAGCCCTCAAGACCAACGGCAGGACCGTAAGCATGGACGCCCCGATAAGCTCGGAGGAGGAGAATACTATGTACGATGTGCTGCAGAGTCCGGATACACCGAGCCCTGACAAAAATCTTATTAATGAATCCCTCGCCTATGAGATTGAACGCGCCCTGAGCTCCCTCTCGCCCCGGGAATCCAAGGTGCTCAAGCTCTATTTCGGACTCGGCATGAAACACCCTTTCACACTTGAAGAGATCGGCGAGGAGCTGAAGCTTACCAGGGAGAGGGTGCGGCAGATAAAGGAAAAAGCAATAAAAAGGATACAGTTCACAACACGATGCAGGATCCTCAAGACCTACCTGGGGTAAATAATTGTTATATATTTGTACAAAACGGCCGGATATGGAGCATCTAGTCTCTACCTCTATTCTGAATTCCGATTTCCTGAATCTCGGACAGGTTGTCAAACTGGTGAACAACAGCCTCTCGGACTGGATCCACCTCGACATTATGGACGGGGTGTTCGTCCCTAATATCTCATTCGGGTTTCCGATAGTGGCGAGTGTAAAGGGAGCTTCTGCAAAGCCCCTGGATGTTCACCTTATGATCGTCGATCCTGACAGGTACCTGACGCGCTTCAGGGATGCTGGGGCATATAACCTGACTGTCCAGTACGAGGCCTGCATACATCTCCAGAGGACTGTGACAGAGATCCGGAATCTAGGAATGAAAGCCGGCGTAGCGTTAAATCCCCATACCCCTGTAAGCCTCCTTAAGAACACACTCCCCTATATTGACATGGTGCTGATCATGACCGTCAACCCGGGATTCGGGGGGCAGACGTTCATCCAGGAGTGTTTCAGCAAGGTGAGGGAACTCAGGAAAATGATCGATGACGGCGGTTATAATGTTCTCATTGAGGTTGACGGCGGGATTGAACCGTCAAATGCACCTTCGCTTGTTGAGGCCGGCGTTAACGTGCTGGTGGCGGGGCATTCTATTTTCGGCTCGGCTGATCCGGAAGAGACAATCCGGAAATTAAAACACTCCTCCTAAAAGCTCAAATCCATTACCCGCAAAGTGCGCAAATTTTTTTTGCAAAGCGCGTAAAGAACAGGAATTCAATAATTTGTCTTTGAGTACTTTGCTCATCCTTTGTGTCCTCTGCGGTTAAAAAGAATCTAATCTGCACTCCCACCCAACTTATTTAAATTCAGTCACACTATTAATATGTTAACCAGTTAACCGGGCCGAGCGTTAAGTCCCGACATGGAATGTCGGGATAGCGAAGGAGCTAGAATGCAGGGCAGGCAAAGTAAACCAGTAAACCAGTTAACCGCTAATCTCCTCAATGAACCTCACAATCTCCCCGGCCTGATCGGGATGGAACCAGCTTATACTCTCATCCCTGGCCCACCATGTGAGCTGACGCTTTGCGTAGCGGCGGCTGTTCCTTTTGATGAGGTCAATGGTTTTCTCTTTCGATCGCTTCCCGTCAAAATACTCAAAGAATTCCCTGTAACCAACACTGTTTAAGGCATTAAGCTCCCTGAATTCCAGTAGCTGCCTGACTTCTTCCTCAAGGCCGGCAGCGACCATCTGGTCCACCCTGATGTTGATCCTATCATAAAGCTCATCCCTCTTCATGGTCAGCCCGATGCGGATTACGTCAAAATCGCGGCTGCTCTTTCTATTTGTAAGAAATGAGGAATAAGGCTTACCGGTCGACTCGCAGATTTCAAGAGCCCTTATGATACGCTTGTGGTTCCTGAGATCGACCCTTGAATAGTGGCCTGGATCGAGGAGCCTGAGCGCCCTTCTGAGCCCTTCAATGCCTTCAGTGAGATACAAGTCGTTGTACTTCTGCCTCACTACCTGGTCGGTATCAGGGATATCGTCTATGCCATCGCATACAGCATCGATGTACATCCCCGACCCCCCGGTCATGACAGCAAACCTGCACGTGCTGAAGAGCTCCGGCAGAAGAGACATCACATCCCTCTCAAAAAGGCTTGAGCTGTAGTATTCCTTTGCTGACATGAACCTGATGAAGTGATGCCTGACCCTGGCAAGCTGCTGATCATCTGGGACAGCTGTGCCAATACGCATCTCCCTGTAGAACTGCCTCGAATCGGCCGAAATGATCTCAGCCCCGAAATGCATGGCCACATCGACTGACAATGCACTCTTGCCCACCCCGGTAGGACCGAGGATCACTATAAGTATGTTATTCATTGAATGAATGGCCGGAAAGGCTATTCTTCCTCTTCGCCGATGTTTTCGATATTGTCGAAATCAGGAAGGCTCTCCTCGTCTTCGCTGTTCAGAAAAAGATCATCAACTTCCGATTCATCCTCATCATCTTCGTCGTCTGAAACGACAATGTTATTGTAGAGTTTGCGCGAACTGCTTCCGAAAACAACCTGTTTCGGAGGGATGCCCTTCGAATTTGTACAGACCGGGTACTCGCGGTCCTCAACTTCCCTCGATTCCCCCGTATATTCCACAAAAAGTGCCCTGTCGTTGAAAAAGTCGAATACGTAGAGCAGTTTCTGGTTCTTGCGAAAGATGATATCTTCAAAAACTGCAGATTCCATCGTCGATGATCCGGTACCCATATCAAACAGAGTGAACTCTTCTTCCTTTTCCCAATTATCTGTAGCAAGATAGAACGATGCCATCTGGGATTTGTCAAATTCAAGTTCTTCCTGAATGATATTGTGGAAATCCATCAATGTCTGTGAATCGAGGAACTCAAATTCCCTCACAAACGCCTCATCTTCATCTGATAACACTACGAATTTGTATACCATAATTCTTTTTATTCGACGAGTGCAATATAATATTTTTTATATTACAATATCACGGAGCATTTTTTTTTTAGAAGAAATTCTACCGTGTCAATTCCATCCGCATAATCCCATAGCTTTGGGGATTGTGACATTCCGAAGGGTGTGTATTTATGGCCTGTTATGCACTGTATCCTGTCCCTGTCCGAAGAGATTAAATGGTCGACTTTTTCTAAAGATTCATAGAACTCATAGTTCAGGACCGCAACCGGGGAGGCGAGATCCCTGCTCACCTTCATCAGGAGGAACCCTGTATCAATAAATAGTTCCTTGTTGATGAGATAAACAGCCTTGTGAAAATCATAATTGTTCGCATACTTGCTGTGATCCATCAGCCTCGAATATTCCGCCCAGTGGCCGGCCAGGGCTTGTATATCATATCCCCGGGGGAGGAATACTTTTGAAATGCTTCTGCAGCCGAGCCCGAAATAAGAGAAAATATCGCGGCCCAGCAGTGTCAGCTCTTCACCGGTTTCATTTCCTTTAATCACGGCCAGGCTGTTCCTGCTCTTCCTTATAATATGGGGATACTTGCCGAAATAGAATTCAAAGTATCTTGAACTGTTGTTGCTTCCGGTGGCAATCACCGCATCAAATCCTGAAAGGCGATCCTTCACAAAACTGATCCGTCCGCCGAACCCGGGATTTATCTTAGCCAGAATTGTGCCAAGAGCGGTTATCAGTTCCTCATCCTTTGAACTCAGTTTTGCCAGGATGGTGTTCCCTGTTATCAGGACTGACAGAAAATCATGGAATCCAACCAGAGGTATATTCCCCGCCATTATCACAGCAACCTTCAAAGGCACTTCCGGAGATTCTGGCATCCTGTAAGCCGATGTCCATTTTTCAAGATTTCCGGTCGTCAGCTCATTTGCAATTGAGCTTATGGCAAGCCTGACATATTCCGGTGTGAACCACTGGTTCCTGAATTGCTGACGGGCAATTATACCAGCCAGTTCTTCGGCATGATTGCCAGGTTTGCCGTCAAGGGCATCCCTCATCAATATACCCAGCTCTGAAAATGCATCTATGCGTTCTTTCAGTGTCATTGAGACATTCTGTTTGAGGTGCAAATTTACTGAAATTTCAGGCAAAAATCCATTTTCCGTAAAGTGCTCCACCTGCAGAAAATTTTAGTGACATAATAAGATAACGTTTTGTCACACAGAGGACCAGGGAGGAGACACAGATGATCCCGGGGAAAATGCTGTTAACTCCGGGCTTGCAGGCAGGGGTTGTTATTAAATTAACAATAAAAAAACTGATCCCGGAAGGGATCAGTTCTAATTGAATTCACGCAAGCAGATTAATGAAGATTATTTAAGTCTAAACTGGATTGGTACCATGTACCAGACTGCAACTGGTTTGTCCTTTAAAAGAGCCGGTTTTTCAAATTTCGGAAGGGTACTGACAACTCTTAATGCTTCACTGTCAAGTTCGGGATCAACCCCTTGCAGAACGGAAATCTTATCGATACTTCCATCAGTTTCGACCGCAAACCGTACGATTACTTTCCCGGTTATTCCTTTATTCTTTGCATTTTCCGGATACCGCGTATTTTGTGAGATAAATTTAAGTAATCCTTCATCTCCGCCTTTGAACACCGCCAGTTCATCGACCCGTACAAAAGGAGCAGATGATGAGTCTCCTTTGACATCTGAAATAGGCGGAGGCGGAGGAGGCGGAGGAGGTGCGACTTCCGTCGAACTAGATTCATTTGATTTTGTTTTCTCTCCGCAGGAGGAGAAAAGGAACAAAACCATTGCAATTACCGGCAAAGCCATAAGTAACTTAAGGTTTGCCAGTATTCCTGTACGTTCTTTTGTCATCATGATCATTCGTTTTTTAACAAGTGTAGGATTAGAAAAACTATTTGAGATTGAAAATAGCCTTGTTTCAAGGATCTGGTTCATTATAAGCTGCTGGTAATTAACAACGGATGTCCCTGCCCTGAGGTAATTCTCATCAGCCTGGTATTCATGAACAGCACGGAGTGACCTGTCAAAAAGGTAAATAAATGGATTGAACCATTGGAATACCTTAATAATTTGCAATAAAGCAATATCAAAGAAATGGTACTTATCCAGATGGTTTTGCTCATGCCTCATAATTTCACCTGCTTCTTCGGACGAAAGGCGTGAATTGATAAAAATGTATCCGAATGCAGAGAACGCAGCTGTATTTATTCCGCTGAAAACGACGATTCTTTTTCCTTTTACACGGCTTTTCGACATGACTGCCACTAACCCGGCAAGGTCAATTATCAATTTAATCCCGAAAAAAAAGAGACCGGCAAAATAAAGGAGCAGGATTAGTTTTTTCGTGTCATGCCCGGCAAAAAGAGGTGTATTGCCATTATTGTTTGCTGTAATCAGAACTTCCCCGAGAGTTTTTCCGAAGATGGGGAATCTGACAGGAATGCTTGTTTTTATCGTAATCAGCGGCAATAGGATTGCGGAAAGCACCGACAGAAGTATAAATGCCCTGTTCCTTCCATAAAGGGTATCCTTGCTTAAAAACAGCGAGTAGACCAGATAAAAAGCAGCTGTGTAACAGGCAGCCTTTATAATATATATAAGGAGTGGGCTCATCTTTAGCTTTTTTGCTTTCTTACCTCGTTTTCCATAATCCTCATGATCTCATGCATTTCCCTGACGGAAATCCTCTTTTCCCTGGCGAAGAAGCTCACCATTTTCTCAAAGGAATCTGAGAAATAGTCCTTGACGAAGCTCTTCATATGCATCTCCGAATATTCATCCTTTGTAACAAGCGGAAAATATTCGTGGGTCCTTCCATACGCCTTATGCCCGACGAATCCCTTATCCTGCAGGATCCTCACGATTGTGCTTACCGTATTGTAAGCCGGACGGGGTTCATCGAAGTGCTCCAGGATGTCTTTCACGAATCCCTTTTCTATTTTCCAGAGCACTTGCATCACCTGTTCTTCGGCCCTTGTCAGTTCTCTCATGACTGGTTGTTTTTATTAATATGATTTGAAGCTTTGCCGTTTCTGTTTCCAATAAGACAAATATATAACGAAAATATTAGTTATGCAACTAAATTCTTAATTATTTTCATTTTTTTTTGTGAAAATCGAAAAACTGCCGACCAGCCGACCCGCGGACCGGGCCGGGTGTTAAGTCCCGACATGGTATGCCTGGATAGCGAAGAAGCCAGAATGCAGGGCAGGCAAAGCAAACCAGCAATCAGGTCGCTTTTCACCGCGGGAATCAAAAAATAGTGTACTTTTGCCTTTTCCATAATTGTTCATTCTTTAGAGTCACAGATAATGAAAATCGGCATATTCAGGGAGAACGTCAGGGTATCAGCCAGGGCGATCAGCTCAAACAGGGTCAGGTCAGTTCTTACCATCTGCATCATTGCTTTCGGGATCATGGCCCTTATCGGGATACTTACCGCAATAGATGCCATAAAGACATCACTTACTTCCCAGTTTACGATGATGGGAGCAAACTCATTCACCATAACCTCCAGGGGGATGAATGTACAGATGGGGAGCGAGAGAAAACGCACACGGAACTTTTCGAGGATCACATACAGGGAAGCTGAGGAATTCAAGTCAAGGTTCACCGAACCTGCATGGGTATCGATATCCTATAATGCCACAGGTCTGGCGACCGTGAAGTACGGGACCGAAGAAACCCACCCGAACATAAGTATAATGGGAGTAGATGAAAACTACCTGGCAGTGTCGGGCTATGAGATAGGAAACGGCAGGAATTTCAGCGCCGACGAGGTTTCCATGAACAGGAGGCTTGTCCTCCTCGGGTCGGAAATTGCAAATGACATAATGCCATCGGGGATTGATCCCGTGGGCAGGGAGGTGACAGTGGCAGGCCTCAAGCTCATTGTGGCGGGGGTTCTGAAAAGCAAGGGAGCAAGTGCAATGTCGGGTGACCGTGTATGCCTGATGCCTATCAACACGGCACGGCAGTATTTTTCGCGCCCGAATATGAACTTCAGCATCACAGTCCTTCCGTACAACCCGGTCAATCTCGATGTGATGACAGGGGAGGCAGAGGGAGTCTTCAGGGTTGTCCGCAACCTTGACCCCCGTGATGAGACAGATTTCAATGTTCTCAAAAGCGACACCTTCCTCAATATGCTTCTCAGGAATATAAGGTATGTGACACTAGCCGCGACCCTAATTGGGATTGTGACCCTTTTCGGGGCCGCCGTCGGGCTGATGAATATCATGCTCGTCTCTGTTACGGAAAGGACCAGGGAGATCGGCGTGAGAAAAGCCGTCGGAGCAAAACCGGCCACAATAAAATACCAGTTCCTTTTTGAATCAATATTGATCGGCCAGTTCGGCGGGGTCTTTGGAATAATTCTCGGGATAATTATTGGGAACCTCGTATCCTCATTGCTTCATTCAAGCTTTGTCATCCCCTGGTTCTGGGTATTTACGGGAGTTGTGGTATGCTTTATCGTCGGAGTGGTGTCGGGTTATGCTCCGGCTGTCAAGGCGGCAAATATTGATCCGATCGAAGCCCTGAGGTACGAATAGGTCCGCCCGTCTGATCTTATATTAAAAGAGGCTGCCCGGTTCAGAGCAGCCTCTTTATTTATATTACAGTGAGTGATATCTACTTCACGGTGTTCATATGGGCAACAAGGTCGAGGAGCTTGCAGGAATAACCCCACTCGTTGTCGTACCATGCAACCACTTTGACGAAATTATCATTGAGTGAAATGCCGGCTTTTGCATCAAAGATCGAAGTGCGGGGATCGCCGTTGAAATCACTTGAAACGACTTCCTCTTCGGTATAACCCAGTATTCCTTTCAAAGGTCCTTCTGAAGCTGCTTTCATGGCTTTCTTGATTTCCTCGTAGGGTGCTGCTTTTTCGAGACGGCAGGTGAGGTCAACAACTGAGACGTTGAGCGTGGGGACCCTGAATGACATCCCGGTAAGCTTGCCTTTAAGCTCGGGGATCACTTTTGTTACGGCTTTGGCTGCACCTGTAGATGAAGGGATGATATTGCCTGAAGCAGCACGTCCGCCCCTCCAGTCCTTATTTGACGGGCCGTCGACGGTTTTCTGTGTTGCCGTTGTCGAGTGAACGGTTGTCATGAGACCTTCAGCAATCCCGAAATTATCGTGGAGAACTTTTGCCACGGGGGCAAGGCAGTTTGTCGTGCATGATGCATTTGATACGAACTGCATGTCGGCCTTGAATTTATCATGGTTAACACCCATTACGAACATCGGAGTGTCGTCTTTTGAAGGGCCTGACATAACAACATATTTTGCACCGGCCTTGATGTGTCCGCCTGCGGTTTCCTTGGTGAGGAAAAAGCCGGTACATTCGAGTACATACTCAGCGCCGACCTCATTCCATTTAAGGTTTGCAGGATCCTTCTCTGCAGTTACCCTGATATTTTGTCCGTTAACAATCAGCTTGCCGTCCTTCACTTCAACGCTTCCGTCGAATTTGCCGTGCATAGTGTCGTACTTGAGCATATAGGCAATATAATTCACTTCAAGGAGGTCGTTTATACCGACTATTTCCATATCGTTTCTTTTCATGGCGGCTCTGAAGGCCAGGCGGCCAATCCTGCCAAAACCATTGATACCGACTTTAATCTTTGACATAATTATTTAGTTAATTGGTTAATAATTTGAGAGCCAAAAGTAGTATTTTTTCCAAAAAAAGCCAAGAATAAATTACTGGACAGCAGGTGCCGGCCTTTTCCTTCCGAGAATATAGGAGATCTTGTTTGTTTCAGGGTTGAGGGGATCGATCACGACTCCGAAGCGGTAACTTACAAATAATGAAAAAAAGATTGCCTTGTTATCTGCTACTGCCATTATGGGGATCTTTTTCGGGAATGCGCTGAGGGAAGCGCCGATCTCGACGGCGTGGATCACCTTGTCGAGCTTGCTGTATTCAAAATTGAATCCGCCTTTTATAAAAAGCCCGGGCAGGAACTTGACCTCGTTGAGGCCCTTGGTGAATGATGCCTTGCTGTAAATATCGTATGGCTGGGTCACACCCGGTTGAAATTTCTGGTCAATAAGCTCGAATTCACTTGACGATACCTGGTGCAGTATCCTGTAATAGATCGGTTTGTAGATGGCGAACGTTGGACCGGCTGAATAGAAGTACCTTATTGCCACTCCTCCAAGGTCGGCTTTTTTATAGAGTTCACGCTGGTGGCCGTAGCTGCCGCGAATATAAATCGTTGAATTTATTTTTCCGTAAACGAACATTCCGGGAGTTTCATACAGTGGGTTTGATTCCCGGTATTCCTTGGGATTCTTCAAGGTCCCGGCCTCAATCTCAAAGACTCGCTTATTGAGGAAATCTACCCTCTGCGCTTCTCTGTAGCTGATGCCGAATCCATCGGAGTTGAGAAGAAGTCCGAACGATCTTTCGTTCCTGTAGAAGATTTTTTGCTGCTTGTCAATTTCACCCTGCCCGAATACGGTAAGGCTACAGAGACCTGTAATGAAGAGTATTAAAAGCAGCTTTCTCATTATTGAATGCTAAACTTTTATCCTGTCCTCGGGATCCCGGGGATCCGGGTATATCAGCTGTTATGACTAGTATTCTCAGTTTGGGCCTGTGAGTAAGCCGGACAGGCTTTCTCATTGCACGAGCTTAAAAATAAGGCAGTTATAAAACAGACAACCAGGACAACTGCTATTTTTTTCATAGATCATGAATTAAAATAAAACATTAAGACAGACACGTATAATTTTAAACAATCTTCATGCCAAATATAATACCTTTTGATCAAATCAGGTTTAAATCTTCTGCCCATCAAGGTAGATAAAACAAATTTTATGCATTTTTGTTGTATGGAACACAGAATGTTTTCATATGATGAAATCGATAATTACTATAATTTTTCTGTTAAATTTTATGAGCACTCAGTCATTTCCCCAGGAGAAGCTGCCGTACAATGACCTCAACAAGAAGGAAGCCGCTGTTATTAACAACAAAGGCACCGAAGCCCCCTTTGCGGGCATTTATACGGATTACACGGCAGGAGGCACTTACATCTGCAAAAAATGCGGTGAAGCGCTCTATTATTCAGGCAGCAAATTCAAGTCCGACTGCGGCTGGCCAAGCTTTGATGCTGAAATCAAAGGCGCAGTCGTCAGGTACCCCGATCCCGACGGGATAAGGACCGAAATAGAATGTGCTTCATGCGGCGCTCACCTCGGGCATGTCTTTATCGGGGAGCACCTTACCGCAAAGGACACAAGGCATTGCGTGAATTCTGTTTCCCTCGATTTTGTCCCGGCACACCTGGAGCCAGGCCGCTATGGGACGGCGATCTTCGCCGGAGGTTGTTTCTGGGGGGTCGATTATTATATGAAGAAAGCACCCGGGGTTCTCGCAGTAATTTCCGGATTCACCGGGGGGCATGTCCCCAATCCGAGCTACAAGCAGGTTTGTACCGGCCTGACAGGCCACGCAGAAGCCGTTAAGATCTTTTATGATCCCGCGAAAACCGACTATAACAAATTGCTGAGACTCTTCCTTGAAATACATGACCCGACCCAGGTCGGAGGCCAGGGTCCGGATATCGGGGACCAGTACAGGTCGGAGATCTTCTACCTTAATGATGAGCAGAAGGAGGTAGCTGATAAGGATCTTGATATCCTGAGGGCCAAAGGGTATAATATCGCCACGAAGGTAACTGAGGCGTCGGAGTTCTATCCCGCTGAAGATTACCACCAGGATTACTACTTCAAGAATGGGAAACTGCCTTATTGCCATGCATTTACAAAAAGATTCTGAGATTTTTCGAAAAAATTCCTGATCATTTCATTTTACGAAGTCGGGCAAACGATTAACTTTATCAGGTTTTTGAATTTCCCCTGATATAATGACTTCAAAGAATCGTAAAAGTGATGCTTCCGCCGGTTGGAGGGGAAGATTGTGGCTTGTGATCTCAGGTTTTGCACTTGGTTTCATTGTCCTGTTTTCAGGCAGGGCGGTTATGGATTATACCTCTTCCGACAGGTATTGCACCTCCTGTCATGTCCATATAGACGCCGACAAGAACTGGAAGCTTTCGAGCCATTATAACAACCAGTCGGGAACCATCGTCCATTGCTCGGAATGTCATCTGCCCCCCAAAGGCCATGGTTACCTGCCTGCAAAGGCGAAGCATGGCCTAAAGGATATCTACGGGTTCTACCTTAAGGACAGCGCCTCAATCAACTGGGAAAGCAAGAAGCTGCTCGACAATGCCAAAGGGTTCGTGTACGAGAAGTCGTGTATAAGGTGCCATCAGAACCTTTTCCCGGTAAAGCTTTCCGTTAACGGCGGGAACGCCCATCTATTCTACACGACAAGCACCGATAAGCTCAATTGCATTAACTGTCATATCAATGTCGGCCATTACGACAGGAGTGCGCTTCATGCCCACGATACGGCATTTGGGGTGGAACAGGGAGGAAAGGAAATCCTTTACACAGGGCCGGCCAAAGTAACGAAGTTTGAAAACTTCACCGAAACCATTCCGGGAACCGGGGTCTCGTTTGATATGGTGGCGCTTCCCGGGGGATCGTTCAACATGGGAAGCCCTGATTACGAACCGTTGCGCAAACCCGACGAAGGACCGGTGAGGAAAATCGCGCTTTCGAAATTCTGGATCGCCAGGACAGAAGTAACCTGGGATGAATATATGGCATTCTTCAGGGCCACAGGCTCGCAGGGAAGAACTGAAGGACAGGTAGTGACGACCCGTAAGGTTGATGCGATCTCAGGTGCCACGCCGCCATGGGGTGCACCCGACCAGGGATGGGGCAAGGGCGACAGGCCGGCAATAACGATGTCGTGGCATGCCGCAAATGTCTACTGCCAGTGGTTATCAAAAGTCACCGGGAAGAAATACCGCCTGCCCACCGAAGCCGAATGGGAATATGCCTGCCGCGGAGGTACCGAAACCCCGTATTTCTTCACCGGGAGCCCGAAAACCTACTCCGGGGAGGGCCTTTTGAAAAGGATCTTCAGGCCCGACACTTCAGTGATCGGTTCGTATGTGGTTTACAGGCAGAACAGTTCGGGAAAGACAGAAGAACCTTCGGCTGTAAAGGCTAATCCATTCGGACTGAAGAATATGGCGGGAAACGTTGCCGAATTCTGTTCCGATTTTTATTCACCCGATGCCTACAGGACTGATTCAGTTTCGCTTGTTGATCCCGTTGGGCCCCTGAAAGGCACCGAACATGTGGTTCGCGGCGGGTCATTCAAACGCGATGCATCCGATGTCAGGAGCGCAGCACGCGATTTTACCAGGACGAAAGCCTGGCTTGTCACCGATCCCCAGATGCCGAAGAGCATATGGTGGTATTCAGATTGCATCGATGTCGGGTTCAGGGTTGTTTGTGAGGCGGATACGATAATACGGTAGAAATAAATGGAAATAAGTGGAAATAAATGGAAATTGGTTGAGCAATTATAAACGCATAAACGCATAAACGCATAAACGCATAAACGCATAAACGCATAAACG